>OKWN01000066.1_pt1 | contig 119277 bp, 120 predicted proteins | sample 1607151 | NCBI WGS metagenome assembly OKWN01 (sample SAMN07501046, study PRJEB24779) | human gut metagenome | isolation source: stool | host: human infant | place: USA: Pittsburgh, PA | reverse complement strand
TCGCTGTTCCGTAGCGCTGTGTGCTGTTCTCGTTCCTATTTTAACTTTTTCGCTTGGTGCTAACTTAGTGACATTGGGTTCCGATGGAGCGTTTTGATGGCAAACCTGTCATTGAGTGCAAGGTTGCAGACGGTATCAGCAAGGCTGAGGAACTGATTAAGAGAGCAATCAATGGAGATGCGGCTACATACCACGCATCCAATAAAGAAGCGGCAAATAGAAACGATAATGAGAAGGACAGCGTCGGACATCAGATTTATAAGCATCTGATGAACGGTGTATCCCATATGCTCCCATTCGTTGTCGGCGGTGGTATCCTGATCGCACTGGCATTCCTGATCGATGGATTTTCCGTAGATCTGAATTCTCTTCCGATGGATCAGAGAAGTAACTTCGGTACGATTACACCAGTGGCAGCAATGTTTAAGTCAATAGGTGGCGCGGCATTCGGATTTATGCTTCCGATTCTTGCCGGGTTTATCGCAATGAGTATTGCAGACCGACCTGGTCTTGCTGTTGGTTTTGTCGGCGGAGCGATCGCGGCAAACGGAACTTCCGGTTTCCTCGGAGCTCTGGTAGCCGGTTTCCTGGCAGGCTATGTAGTGCTTCTGCTCAAGAAGATCTGCTCAAAGATGCCGGAAAGCCTGGAAGGCATGAAGCCGATGCTGATCTATCCGGTGCTTGGTATTTTTATTACAGGTGTGATTATGACTTACGTGGTTGAGCCGCCAATCGGAGCATTAAACACTCTGATCAACAACGGACTCAATGGATTAAACGGCGCAAGTGCAATTCTGCTGGGTGCACTGCTCGGCGGTATGATGTCTGTGGATATGGGCGGTCCAGTCAACAAGGCAGCTTATGTATTCGGTACAGCATCCATCGCAGCCGGAAACTATAACATCATGGCAGCAGTTATGGTCGGCGGTATGGTTCCGCCAATCGCAATCGCTATTGCAACATTAGTATTCAAGAACAAGTTCACCGCAGAGGAGAGAAAGGCAGGACCGACAAACTTTATAATGGGACTTTCCTTTATCACAGAGGGTGCTATCCCGTTTGCAGCTTCTGACCCGTTACATGTACTTCCATCCTGTGTGGTAGGATCGGCAGTCGCAGGAGCACTTTCCATGGCATTTAACTGTACTCTGATGGCACCGCACGGCGGAATCTTCGTATTCCCGACCGTCGGTAATCCATTCATGTATCTGGTGGCACTGGCGATCGGATCTGTGGTATCTGCGGTACTGTTAGGCGTTCTGAAGAAGAACGTGGCATAAATAAGGTTTCTTCTTAATATTATTTGATGATATACCCATATACAAAAATCCCCGGGGCGGCATGCAATAGCGTGCCGCCCCGGTGGTTTTTGTATATATAAATATAGACAGGAAAGAGCGGTTGTGCTAAATTAAAAGAAAACCACGCAATGAGGACTTGGCAGAAGGGGATGCTGGTATGGAAACAAGTGAGACAGTAAAAGAAATACGCAGCCGGACAGGGTTAAACAGAAAAGAGTTTTGTCAAAAATTTGGTATTCCGCTCAGGACGATGGAGGAGTGGGAGACAGGTAGAAGGATCCCGCCAGAATATATTCCAAGGATGCTGGCATACTATACGAGAAGTATAGATACAGACAATGCGAGGAATGAGATAAGAAATCACTATGACATTGTGGAAGATGCGGAAGGAAATAAAGTTGTCATTATCAATGATTTACGATTTAAAAGCAGAAGGAATATTGACTGGAATACAGTGGAACAGTGTCTAAAGGAATATGTTGGAAGCTGCGTGCAGATTTTAGAAACATCCGATGAGATTTATATCGGGAAAGATTTTCCGGATGAATATACGCATTCCAAAGATACGAAAAGCCTAAAAGGTGCAAATCGGCATGCAAATGCAAATGCATCTCAGATTGTAGAACCAATGATAAAAATTGCCGCCGGTAAAACATTTGCGCCTAATTACGAGGAAAAACATGTGGCAGATGCAAAATATGGATGGTATCGTTATGATACACGTTTTGCAATACCTGTATACAACGATGAGGGAAATTTGTGCAGATATAATATCTTTGGCGCAAGGATTTTAATACGCCATGATGAAGATGGAAAAATGTATTTATACGATATTCTGAGAATAAAAAAAGAAACGAGCGAGCCGCTTGAGCAATAGCTGTACGGTCGAAAAACTCATTTCTTAGTTGTATTATAACAGGATAACTATAAAATGCAAGAAAAAATTAAGGACAGAGCAGGGAAAGAATAACACAGGAGGATTGCGATGAGTCAGTATTTATTGTTAAAACAGGGAACGATCCACAATGCCGTCGACGAGGAGGCATTTGTGGCGGATATTTTGATTGAGGACGGAAAAATAAAAAAGATTGCGCCTGTGCTGGAGGGCAAAGTCATCAATGAAGCGGCTGTCATTGATGCGATGGGGATCGATGTCTATCCCGGGTTTGTGGATGCACACTGCCATCTGGGGCTCGACGGTTATGCGGTCGGTTTTGCGGGGCAGGACTTCAATGAACTTGGCGATCCGGTGACACCGCAGCTCTCGGCGATAGATGCGATCAACCCGCAGGATGAGACTTTCCGCATGGCAAGGGAGGGAGGCGTTACCTGCGTGTCGACAGGACCGGGAAGCTCCAATGTGATCGGAGGAACCTTCTGCATCATCAAAACGTATGGAAACCGCGTGGACGACATGATTGTCCGGGAAAAAGCAGCCATGAAAATTGCATTCGGAGAGAATCCGAAGAACTGTTATAAGGAAAAAGGCGTCTATTCGCGCATGTCCGTGGCGGCAAAACTGCGGGAAGTGCTGCAGAAGACGATCATCTACGATAAAAAGCTGCGGGAGGCAGGCTGTGAGACAAGCTGGAATGAGATCAACCGCGGCAGCCGGGAGGAGCAGGTGGACATCAGCAAAATGCCCGCCTACGATGCAAAACTGGAAGCAATGCTGCCGGTCATCCGCGGGGAGATACCGCTGAAAGCGCATGCGCACCGGGCGGATGATATCTGCACGGCAATCCGCATTGCAAAGGAGTTCCATCTGGGGTTAAGGCTCGATCACGTGACGGACGGCGCGCTGATCGCAAAGGAATTGGGTGCGGAGCATTTTCCGGTGGCGGTCGGTCCGTCCTTCGGTCATGCGACGAAGTACGAGTTGAAGAACAAGGGATTTGAGACGCCTGCAATTCTGGCGGATGCCGGCTGCGAGGTGTCGATCATCACCGATTCGCCGGTCATCGAGGAGCGCTATCTGCCGCTCTGCGCAGGGCGGGCAATCTACAACGGCATGCGTGAGTTTGATGCGCTGCGGGCAATTACCATTCAGGCGGCAAGGCATATCGGCGCCGAAGATCGTGTCGGAAGCATTGAAGAAGGGAAGGACGCAGATTTTGTTTTGCTAAAAGGCACCCCGTTTTCGGTTGACGCGCGGATATTATATACCATCATAAACGGAGAGATTGTCTATCAGTCCGGGGAGTAATGTGACGGTTATCTGAATGTTATGTGAAGTCTGTTATTTTTTCTGCGGCAGAACCGATAGCTATTTCGAGGAAAATGCAAAGGATGGCACAATTTCGGGAAGGAACCACCTCAGAAAGGAATTGGTTATGAAGGTCGAGAGTTCAAGTTACGAGGCATATCTGGAAGCACTGGAAGAGTGGAAGCAGAAGATGCAGGAGACCCAGGCCACACAGCAGAAGGAAGAGAACAGCGCCACGGACAGTTATGTGCCGGGCATCAGCCAGATGGACATGGACATTCCGATGCCGAGCAGCACTTACAATGCACAGGGGATGATGAGCGGAGAACGCCCGCCAATGCCGCCGATGCCGCCGCAGGAGATGGACGAGGCGACGGAGAGCACACAGGTCACGGGAACGACACAGGCGCAGGGAACCGCAGCGACAGGAACAGAGACATTGCTTGCTGAATTGTCAGAGACGTTTCGCGCAAATCCGGACAGCATCCTGATGAAGCTGGATGAACTGGGATTATCGCTGGAGGATTTGAGCGACGAGGACAATCTTGCATCACTTGCCACCGCAATGAACGAAGGAGCGGCAAATATGGGCTTGCCAAGCATTGAAGATCTGGATTCCGCGGTAAGCACCCTGCATGAGAAGCTGTCCACGAACTGGAGCAGCTATTTTAAAGTGGAGGAAGCATAGATCTCTTTTGGGGGATAAGTAATATTATAAGAAACACACTTGGGGATTTCATGTGGAAATACAGATGGAATATTCGGTTCAAAAAATATGGCATTTCTAACCAACCGAATGGTTGCATCTTCGATGATCCGTGTCTTTCCAAGTTTGGAGCACTCCACGGGTCATGTCCGCACTCCGGAAGACAATTTGTAGGACTTTTGTGTGTGTCCCTTATGGCACCTCTGAACAAAACATAACCGCGCGAAGCCGCTGTCTGAGTCGGCATCTGCCCTATTTTCAATAGCAGATGCCGGCGAGTTCGGTTCGCGCGGTTTTATATTGTCTGTGAAGAGGTGCCATTAGGGACACCAGAAAGTCCGCCCATTGTCTCCGGTGTGTCGGACATGCACCCGTCGGATTGTCCAAACGTGGAAGAGACACGGAATCTGATGCAACCATTCGATCGGAAGAAATGCTCACATTTTTCTCCAACGAATATTCCATCTGCATTTCCATCTGAAATCCACACGGTGTGTTTCTTATAATATTACTTATCAAGGCAAAGCATGGAAGGGAACTTTTTGTTTGCATAAATGTGGCGCGTGGATTATAGTATTCGTATAAATATAGAAGAAATAAAGCGGGAGGCAGTGCGGCATGGAATCGACATTGAGACGTACCTGGGCGGAGATTGATCTGGATGCCCTGGCACACAATTATCATAAATTAAGAGAGAGAATCGGTGCAGATGTAAAGTTTCTGGGGGTTGTGAAGGCGGATGCCTACGGACACGGTTCTGTACAGGTATCGCATCTGCTGCAGGAGCTTGGTGCGGATTATCTGGCGGTCAGCAGCATTGATGAGGCGGTAGAGCTGCGTTTAAACGATGTTACGATGCCGATTTTAATTCTTGGACATACGCCGAAGGAGCAGGTGTCAAGGCTGATCGAATATCACATTACACAGGCGGTCAGCTGCGAGGCGAAAGCGCTTGAGTACAGCGAAGAGGCGGTCAAGTGCGGCGGCATCTTAAAGATCCACATCAAGGTGGATACCGGAATGTCACGTCTGGGATATCTGTGCGACGGAGATCATTTTGAGACGGGCGTGGCGGGAATCTGTCACGGCTGCTCGCTGCCAGGACTGGATGCGGAGGGTATCTTTACGCATTTCGCGGTATCGGACGAGCCCGGCGAGGACTGCAAAAAATACACGGAGCATCAGTTCGACCTGTTTATGCGCGTGATTGAGGAAGTCGAAAAGCGTCTGGGAAGAAAATTTGCGCTCCGCCACTGCGCGAACACCGGCGCGGTTGCAAGATATCCGGAGACTTTTCTGGATATGGTGCGTCCGGGGCTGCTTCTGTACGGCTACGGGGAGTTTGCGGACGAGCTGGGGCTTTTGCCGGTCATGACGTTAAAGACGACGGTCAGCACCATCAAGATCTATCCGGCAGGGACGGCGATCAGCTACGGCGGTATTTTTAAGACAGAGCACACCACGCGGATCGGTGTGGTTCCTTATGGCTATGCCGATGGCTTTTTCCGCTGCCTTTCCAACCGCTGTGCGCTGATGACAAAAGAGGGACCGGCTCCGCAGCGCGGGAAGATCTGCATGGACATGTGTATGATCGATCTGACAGGGAAAATGGGTGTGGATGTCGGAAGCGAGGTCGAGGTATTTGGAAAACAGAACTCCATCAATGACCTTGCGGCACTTGCCGGGACGATTCCTTACGAGCTCACCTGTGCGGTGAGCAAACGTGTGCCGCGCATCTATATCAGAAATGGCAAAGTTGTGGAGAAAGAACTTCTGTTAAGAGGATAGAGGAGTACGGCTGCAGTATGGAGATACAGATGAACAAGAGAACAGCAGATTATATCGCAGATCAGCTGGCCGATCAGATCTTGTCGGGAGCGATCCGGGGCGGTACGCCATTGAAGCAGGAGGAACTCTCGGGGCTTCTCGGCGCATCAAGAATTCCGGTGCGCGAGGCGTTGCAGATCATTGAGCATCAGGGACTCGCGGTGCGTCTTGCGACCAGACATGTGGTGACGGCAGATTTTTCAGATGCACATATCCGGGAGATTTACGGTATCATCGGCGATATTGAACGCCGTGTGCTCTGCGATCTTGCAGCATCGGAGCAGCAGGGAGAGAATCCCGGTATTTTTGTGGAGGAGACGCTGACGGAACTGGAATTTCACCGCAGAATCTACGGGATGACAGACAATGCTTATGTGCGGAATATCCTGAAGAATGCGGTGGAGTGCTATGTGCGTTTTGCGATCAGCCTGCCGCGGCAGGAGACGGGAAGCGCAGATGCAGAGTACCGCAAAGGAACGGAATGGCAGGACGGCTTCTGGCAGAAACGGGAAGTAAAAAGCAGACAGCTCAGTGCAGACGAACTGCGCGGGGCGGCAGCGCAGATGGAGCCGTATTATGAGGAACTTGCCGCACGAGTGGTAACAGAGAGAGGAAAACATCAATGAATGGATTACATCCGATTAAGATGCCGTCGGCAAAAGAAAAGGTGGCAGCGGAACTTCGGAAGGCGATTCTCTCCCGCCAGCTGCAGGAAGGGGAGGCTGTCACGTTAGAGAGTGTGGCGAATCAGCTGGAGGTGTCGGTCATGCCGGTGCGTGAGGCGTTCCAGATTCTTGCGCGTGACGGACTGATTAAGCTTCAGCGCAACAAGGGAGCGGTCGTTTTAGGGATTAACGAGACATATATCAGAGAGCATTACCAGCTGCGCGCGATCCTAGAGAGTGCTGCGGCAGAGATGTGCTGTGCGCCGGAGGTGGATATTACCCGGATTGAGGAGTCCTACGAGTGTGCCGCAGAGTCCATTCAGAACAACGACTTCGCGGCGTACGCGGATCAGAACCGTGAATTCCACAGTGAGATCTGGAGTGCGGCGGGTAACAGCCGTATGGAAAATATGATTGCTGAATTGTGGAACGGGTTGTCGATGGGCAGCATGATTACGGAAGCGGATTATGCAAAGGTGTCGATCGAGGAGCATGAGCGCATCATGAAGGCGATTCGTGAGAGAAACGGAGCGGCTGCAAAGGAAGAAATGTATCGTCATATCATGCGAAGCAGGGACGATATGCTGACAAATTACCGTTGAGAAGAAACAGGCGGACGGACCGGAGATGTCAGAATATGGCATTTCCGGTCTTTTTTATAAGTCAAAAACCGTCGATTTATAAGCCTAATGTATAGGTCGTGTAAAATCCGGTAAAAATTTAGTAAAAGTTTACCGACGCTATTGAAATTTAAAAAATCGTGAAATATAATGCAGAAGAAAGGCGTGATTATATGGCAACAATCAAAGAAATTGCAGAGTTAGCAAAGGTATCACCGGCGACTGTATCGAGGGTACTGAATCAGGATGAAACATTGACCGTCACAGCAGAAGTCAGGAACCAGATTTTAAAGATTGCCCACGAATTAAACTATATTCCGCCTAAGATGCGTCATGCGCAGAATAAGACCCATGTTACGATCGGTGTGGCAGACTGGCATCTGGTAAGAGGGGACCGGCATGATATACGACTCGCATCGTTAGACCACATTGCAGCGGCGATGCCGCAGAAAGCGGACGTCAGCTTTTTACGGATTGCCTGCAGGGAAGATGCAGATGTCGACGGGATTCTCGCATTTGGATCTTTTTCGGAGGAAGAGATAAATTTCCTGCGAAAACAGAGTGATGCGATCCTGTTTGTCAATTCGGACCAGAAGGATTATGAGTTTGACCGGATTATCATGGACTATGAGCAGGGCTTAAAGGATATGGTACACTATCTTCTGGATGTCAAGGAATACCGGAGTATCGGTTATATCGGCGGTATCTATGAGAAGGATGGTGTACGGATCGGTACCCACCGCTTAATGGGACTGACGGAGATCCTTGCGCAGAGAGGGTGCTATAAGGAGCACTATTTCTGTGTGGGTGAAATCAGCAGAGAGAGCGGCTACCGTCTGACCAGAGAACTTCTGGAGACAGATGATGTACCGGAAGTTCTGGTGCTTGGAAATGATGAGGTGGCAGAAGGCGCCCTGGAAGCGGTAAAAGAATTAAAATACCGGATTCCGAAGGATGTTGCGGTTGTCATTTACCGTGATATTGAGACGCTGCAGACGAAATATCCGACATATACCAGTCTTCGGATGCTGCCGGATATTGTATGGTCAACAGCAATCAAGCTTTTGCTGGAACGAATCATCGACAAGCGCGTGGACAGTATGAAGGTTTACCTGCCGACAAAATTGGAACTGGGCGACAGTGCATGAATAATTGTTTCACTGCAGAGAGGAGAAATTTGCAATTATGAAGAGATTGACAGCTACTTTACTGGCAGCAGCAATGTGCATGGGTACATTTGCAGGCTGTGGAAGTAACACAGAAGAGACAACAGATAACAGCAATGCAGGTGCAGCAGCAGGCGAGACAGCAGCTGCTACTACGGAGAGCCAGACGGCTTCCGCTGAGAATGTGCATCTGGATGCGTTAAACGTATATTTTGTACCGTCCAGAGATCCGGAAGAGATCGTAACTGCAACAGAGCCGTTGAGCGATCTGTTAAAGAACGAGCTTGCGGGGCTGGGATATGATGTAGACAGTGTAAATATTTCCGTAGGTACGACATACGAGGCAGTAGGCGAGGCACTTTCCGCCGGAACAGCGGATGTTGGATTTATTCCGGGCGGTACTTACGTGCTCTATGATGACGGATGTGATGTGATCCTGACCGCAACCAGAGATGGTCTGAACAAGGACTCCGACAATCCGGCGGACTGGAATGATGGACAGCCGACAGAGGCATCTGACAAGCAGGCAGTATCTTACCGTGCTCTGTTCATCGCAGGTCCTTCTGAGAAAGGACAGAAGCTTGCAGACAAGGTAAATTCCGGAGAGGAGCTTACCTGGGATGATCTGGATAGCGCAAACTGGAGCGTGATGTCTTCTTCTTCACCGGCAGGCTACATTTACCCGGCATTATGGATGCAGGATCGTTACGGCAAGGGCATCACAGATCTTTCCAATGCAGTACAGTCTGATTCCTATGCAAGTGCATTCGCAAGACTTGCATCCGGACAGGTAGATGTATTGGTAACCTACGCAGACGCAAGACGTGACTACGAGGAAAACTGGACCAGCGAGTATGGACGCTCTGCTTCCATCTGGGAGGAGACGAACGTCATCGGTGTGACAGATCCGATCTACAACGATACCGTCTGTGTGAGCAAGACCTCTCCGTACATGGATGAGAACTTAAAGACAGCCATTCAGACAGCACTGATCAACATCGGCAATACCGAAGAGGGCAAGGCGGTTATCGCAATCTACAGCCACAACGGATATGAGCCGGCACAGTCTTCTGACTACGATAAGGAAAGAGAAGCACAGAAGCTGATTCAGGAACTGAACGCAGCCAACTAATAAACGGGCAGACAGAGAGTGCAGTGTCAGCGGAGTGATCTTGGAAAAGAGACATCACTCCGCTGTGCTGCATATTTTTTAGGGCAATGTGGAAGGAGCATTTATGATAGAGTTTTCAAACGTATCCAAGGTATATCCCAACGGTGTGGTTGGACTCGACGATGTCAATCTTACGATTGAGCAGGGCGAGTTTGTGGGAATCATCGGTCTTTCGGGAGCAGGAAAATCGACACTGCTTCGCACGATCAACCGTATGCATGACATTACTTCCGGTACGCTTACAGTGGACGGACAGGAGGTTAAGAACCTCAAAGGAAAACAACTGCGGAAATTCCGCCGCAATATCGGAATGATTTTTCAGTCCTTTAATCTTGTGACACGCACCACGGTTATCCGTAACGTATTGATGGCAAAAGTGCCTGAGATGCCGTTCTGGCGTGTATTACTCGGTATATTTAAAAAAGAAGACAAGTTGAACGCTTTGGAGGCACTCGACAAAGTGGGCATTTTAGATAAGGCATATATCCGTGCGGATCAGCTCTCCGGCGGACAGCAGCAGCGTGTGGCGCTCGCCCGCACGCTCGCACAGAATCCGAAGATTATTCTTGCGGATGAGCCGGTGGCGGCGCTTGATCCGGTAACGGCAAAGCAGGTAATGAGCGATTTTAAGAAAATCAATCAGGAAATGAATATTACCATATTGATCAATATTCATCATGTAGAACTGGCACTCGCCTATGCGGACCGGATTATCGGTATCCGCGCCGGAAAGATTGTCTATGACGGACCTTCCGCGGATGTGACAGAGGATGTGTTAAACATGATCTACGAGGGAAAGATACCGGATGAGGTGGAGGAAGCCTGATGGGAATATACGATAAAATTTTCAAGCCGAAGAAACTGGTGTTGTCCGACGGAAAAGTGGTGGAGGAAAAACGCACACGCACGCCGCTTGTGCTTTTTCTGCTTCTGATCGCGACCGTCATCTCCGTGCGGATCACCGGATTTTCACTCAACACAATCTTAACGCGCGGAAATCAGTTCTTTGTCATATTAGGGCAGATGTTCCCGCCGAAGACGGGATATTTAAGCAGCATCTGGGGACCGCTTCTGGACACGATCAAGATGTCACTGCTCGGTTCTTTTGCCGGCGGTGTTCTCGCAATTCCGTTTGCGATTTTAGCATCCAGCAACCTGGTCAAAAATAAAGTCGTTCTGGGTGTGGTGCGCATTTTCTTAAGTATCGTGCGCACGATTCCGACGCTGGTGGCGGCGCTGATTGCAACCTATATCTGGGGACTCGGCACAATGGCGGGAACCGTGGCGATTGCAGTCTTTACGTTTGCCTATGTCGGCAAGCAGCTTTACGAGCTCATTGAGACGGTCGACATGGGAGCTTACGAAGCGATGGAAGCGATGGGAGCCGGCAGGGCACAGGCATTTCTGGCAGCGATCCAGCCGCAGGTGCTTCCGGCATACCTTTCCGTCTGCCTGTTCTGTTTTGAGGGAAATGTTCGCTATGCGGCAATCCTGGGATATGTAGGTGCCGGAGGACTCGGTCTGATCTTAAACGAGAAGATCGGTTGGAGAGAGTACGACAGCGTGGGCATGATCCTCGTGGTATTATTCGGAACGGTGCTCGTGATCGAGGCACTCAGCCATTATATTCGTAAGAAGCTTACCTAGGAGGGGACAAGGCAGAATGAAAAAAGAAATAGATAAAATGTATGAGCAGGAGCCGAAGACGTGGTACGCGAAGATTCTTGTGGCACTCATCGTTGCAGCACTTCTGGCATGGTCGATGTCCACGGTGCAAAGCGGAACAACAGGCGGCGATGGGCTTACGGTAGCGGGAAAGATTATCAGCGGCATTTTTCATCCGGACACAGCGCTCTTATTTAATTTTACAACCTCCGGCGTGGCGTATCTGCTGCTGGAGACAATGTGTATCGCATTTCTGGGTACGATTGTGGGAGCAGTGCTCTCGATCCCGCTGTCTTTTCTGGCTGCAGCCAACCTTGTTCCGAAGCCGATTGCACTGATTTTCCGTGTGTTTATCATGGCGATCCGCACAATACCGGCATTTGTATATGGACTGATGTTCATCCGTGTGACGGGACCGGGACCATTTGCGGGACTTCTGACGATGTCCCTGTGCTCGATCGGTATGATCAGCAAGATGTTTATTGAGAGTATCGAAGACCTTGACACCAAGATACTGGAATCGCTTGATGCAGCGGGATGCACGATGTTCCAGAAGATCCGTTATGGCATTCTGTCACAGTTATTCCCGGACTTTATGTCAACGTTAATCTATCGTTTTGACATGAATCTTCGTGATGCGACTGTGCTTGGTCTGGTAGGTGCCGGCGGTATTGGTGCGCCGCTTATTTTTGCAATGAGCGCGTACAAATGGAATCAGGTGGGTGCAATCCTTGCAGGACTGATCGTGCTGATTCTGATTGTGGAGGTAATCTCCACAAAGATCCGTGTGAAGCTGACGCGGGGATAACTATAATACGACTGAGGGATAAGATGGAACAAACGTTAAAGATATATTTTACCTCGGATGTTCACGGGTATTTTTACCCAACGACTTACGGGGATTTGAAACGAAAAGATCTGGGGCTGTTCTCGTTTGCCCGGGATTTCAAAAAAGATGAGAATACACTGGTAATTGATGGCGGAGATATATTGCAGGGCTCCGCCTTTGCCTACTATTGCAGGCAGAAGTCAGGATCGCCGCAGGCCATTGTGGATATCATGAACGACTGCGGCTACGATTATTATACGCTCGGCAACCATGATTTTAATTATGGGATGGACTATCAGAACGCTTACATAGAGGCTCATCACGGCGCGTGTGTCTGCCAGAATGTTGTAGATGAGGCGGGAAGAGCATGCCATCCGTATGTGATCCACACGCTTGGAAACGGACTCCGGGTCGGGATTGTCGGTATTGTGACAGACTATGTGAATGTGTGGGAGCGGAAGGAAAATCTCGCGGGAATTTGCATTACAGACCCATTTGAGGCGGCAAAAGAGGCGCTTTTGCATCTGAAAAAAGAGGTGGACATTACGCTTTGCATCTACCACGGCGGATTTGAGTGTGATTTAAAGACCGGAGAGCGCCTGCAGAAGACGACGGAGAATGTCGGATACCGCATCTGTAAGGAACTGGATTTTGACATTCTGCTGACCGGGCACCAGCATATGTCCGTCGACGGGCAGTATGTGCACGGAACTTATGTGGTACAGCCGCTTGAGAATGCCAAAGAGTATCACTATCTGGAAGCGGAGCGGACAAAAGACGGACTTGTTGTCCGCTCCGAGAAGCGTGTCGCCGACGGAGCAAATGCTGTCGGTGCATTATGCGAAAAGTATGCCGCAGAGGAAGAGCGGGTACAGAGCTGGCTGGATCAGCCGATCGGGCATTTAAGCCGGGCGCTTCTTCCCGGAGAAAAAGCGGAAATGGCGCTGCACGGTTCGCCGATTGCCGATTTTTTAAACCGGATACAGTTACATTTTTCCGGCGCACAGCTGTCAGCGGTCGGTCTTGCCAATGAGATCGCCGGATTTCGCAGCGAGGTGAGTGTCCGCGACATTATAGCAACCTATCCGTATCCGAATACGCTCATCGTATGCAGGATCAGTGGAAAACAGTTAAAGCAGGTGATGGAGCGGAGCGCGGAGTATTTTGTCGTCGCCACGGATGGAACGGTGCAGGTTGCGGAAAGCTTCCTTGTGCCGAAGGTGGAGCACTATAACTATGACTACTATATGGGGGCAGCATATGAGATTGACCCGGCTGCACCGGTCGGAAACAGGATTAAAAATCTGACTTACCAGGGAAAGACGGTAACGGAGACAGATTCTTTTACGCTGTGCCTTAACAATTACCGTTACAGCGGAGCGGGCGGATATGAAGTATATACGGGATGTGAACTTGTCCGTGAAATCAATACAGAGATGGTGGAACTCATTCTGGAATATTTCAAAGAGAATCCTTATGTGGAAGTGTAATTGTGTGTATTGCACAAAAATAAAAAGATAAATTGAACATAAGTGCCGAAAGTGTCAAAAGGGTATTGACATTTTCGGCCTTTTTTTATATTCTAAACTCAGAAATTGGATACAATATCAAATATCAAACAAGCAACAAGGGAAAAATTCAATGAGCCATGATGGGAAGGGTTTTTACATGGCGGTTGCATTTTGCTTCGCAAAACAAAGGAGGGTTTTATGGAAGCATCAGTAATAACACTATTATTTTTGTTGTTTGCCGTCGTGATGTTTGTCTGGGAGAAGATTCCGCTCGGCGTAACATCCATGATCGTCTGTATCGGTCTCGTCGTCACCGGCGTGCTTGACTGGAAGACGGCGTTTGCAGGATTTGTGGACAGCAATGTCATCCTGTTTGTGGCGATGTTCATTGTCGGGGGTGCGCTGTTTGAGACAGGGATGGCAAATAAAATCGGAGGCGTGGTCACACACTTCGCCAAATCAGAGAAACAGCTGATTATCGCCATTATGATCATCACCGGTGTGATGAGCGGCGTACTTTCAAATACCGGTACCGCAGCAGTGCTGATCCCGGTAGTCATCGGAATCGCCGCAAAATCCGGTTATTCCAGATCAAGACTTCTGATGCCGCTTGTATTTGCGGCGGCTATGGGAGGAAACCTTTCTCTCATCGGAGCGCCGGGCAACCTCATCGCCCAGTCGGCGATGGAAGACATGGGGAAAGCATTTGGATTTTTCGAGTATGCCAAAGTCGGTCTGCCGATCCTGATTACAGGAACTATTTTCTTTGCACTGTTTGGCTACAAGCTTCTGCCGGAGCACAAGGGCGGAGAGGATGGAATCTATGATGAGACAAAGGATTTCGACCATGTACCGAAGTGGAAGCAGAATCTTTCCCTCATCATACTGGTACTGACACTGATCGGAATGATTTTTGAAAAACAGATCGGCATCAAGCTCTGTGTGATTGGTGCGGTCGGCGCACTGGCATTGATCTTAACCGGTGTCATCAGTGAGAAAGATGCCTTAAAGTCCATCGACTTAAAGACAATCTTCCTCTTCGGAGGTACGCTTTCCCTGGCGTCAGCGCTTGAGGAGACAGGTGCAGGTGAGATGATTGCGGACAAGGTCATTGGTCTTCTGGGAGCGAACCCGTCACCGTATCTTCTGACCTTCGTGGTATTCATGCTCTGCTGTGTACTGACCAACTTTATGTCGAACACGGCAACGACTGCACTTATGGTTCCGATCTGTGTATCCATTGCGAACCGTATGGGAGCTGATCCAAGTGCTGTTCTGATGGCTTGTGTGATCGGCGGTTCATGTGCCTATGCGACACCGATCGGTATGCCGGCGAACACCATGGTCGTTACTGCCGGAGGTTATACCTTTAAAGATTACGCAAAAGCGGGAATTCCGCTGATTCTGGTGGCAACCGTTGTCAGCATGATCCTGCTTCCGGTATTGTATCCGTTTTTCCCGTAAAATCAGTTTTTGCCGCACAGCTGCGGTGTACTGGATAGTTATAGATAAAAGGAGGACAAAAAAATGTCAAAAGAAGCACAGGTTGAGCAGCTTACCGATTACATGGCAAAATTTATTGCACATGTGGCAAAGAAGCTGCCGGATGATGTCATTGCAAAATTAACAGAGCTGAGAGCACAGGAGGACAGCCCGCTGTCCAAGACGATCTACGATACCATGTTCCAGAATCAGGAACTTGCGGTAAAGCTGAATCGTCCGAGCTGCCAGGATACCGGCGTGCTGCAATTCTGGGTAAAATGCGGCACAAACTTTCCACTGATCGGAGAACTGGAGGCACTCTTAAAAGAAGCCGTTGTAAAAGCAACGTTTGAGGCTCCGCTCCGCCACAACAGTGTTGAGACATTCGATGAGTACAACACAGGCAAAAATGTCGGAAAAGGAACACCGACGGTCTTCTGGGATATTGTTCCGGACAGTGATCAGTGTGAGATTTACACCTACATGGCAGGCGGCGGATGTACGCTTCCGGGCAAGGCGATGGTCTTAATGCCGGGCGAAGGTTATGAGGGTGTTACCAAGTTCGTACTCGATGTCATGACTTCCTATGGAATCAATGCATGTCCTCCGCTTCTTGTGGGCGTTGGCGTAGCAACCTCCGTGGAGACAGCGGCACTGCTTTCCAAGAAAGCGCTGATGCGTCCGATCGGTTCCCACAATGACAATGAGCGCGCGGCAAAAATGGAGCGTCTGCTTGAAGATGGAATCAATGCAATCGGACTTGGACCGCAGGGCATGGGTGGCAAATATTCCGTTATGGGCGTTAACATCGAGAACACGGCGCGTCATCCGTCCACGATCGGTGTGGCAGTCAATGTCGGCTGCTGGAGCCACAGAAGAGGACACATTATCTTTGATAAGGATCTGAACTATACGATCACAACACATTCGGGGGTGGAATTATAATGGTAGAGATGAAAGATGGAAAGAAAATTTTAACAACTCCGATTTCTGCGGAGGATCTTGCAGATATTAAGGCCGGAGATATTATTTATCTGAACGGAAGCATGACAACCTGCCGCGATGTTGCACACCGCCGTCTGGTTGAGGAGGGAAGAGAACTTCCGGTAGATGTCAGAAACAACGCGATTTTCCATGCAGGACCGATCATCCGTCCGCTGGAGAACGACAAGTTTGAGATGGTCTCTGTCGGACCGACCACGAGCATGCGCATGGAAAAATTTGAGTATGAGTTTGTAAAAGAGACCGGCGTGCGTGTCATCATCGGCAAGGGCGGAATGAAGGAAAATACGGAGCGTGCCTGCAAGGAATTCGGTGCCATCCACTGTGTTTTCCCGGCAGGAAATGCGGTTGTGGCTGCAACGGAGGTCGAGGAGATTGTGGCGGCCGAGTGGAGAGATCTCGGAATGCCGGAAACACTTTGGAACTGCCGTGTCAAAGAGTTCGGTCCGCTGATCGTGTCCATCGATACAAAGGGCAATAATCTTTTTGAGAAAAACAAGATTGAGTTCAACAAGCGCAAGGACGAGCAGATCGAGAAGATCAGCAAACAGGTGGGATTTATCAAATAGGCATTAAAACAAAATATAAGAGTATAGGGAAGAGGGGTAACACACTGTATAGCGTGTTACCCCTCTTCCTTATAAGAAACACCATATACAGAGGAGAGACAGGGAAAAGGCAGAGAGAAAATACATAAAAAGAGAAAAAGATGCTTGTAGGAACATCACATAGATGGTAAAATAATCACATCAACAAAAGCATATTTCTAACGAGTCCAGGTGCATGCACCGTCTATATTCTAATCGCATTTCAAAGGTCTATGCTTTTAAACTCATTTTAAGGAAAAGAGCAGGGATCATGAAAAGCGATCCCTGACAAGGGGGAACTGAATATGGAAAAATTGGCAACGACAGTCAGCGAACCGCATGCAAAGCGTGAGTACAAGGATACAGTATTCCGGATGTTGTTTTCTGACAAGGAAAAACTGCTGTCGCTCTACAATGCCATGAATGACCGGCACTACGAAAACGCAGAAGACTTAAAAATTGTTACCTTGAAGAACGCAATTTACATGGGAATGAAAAACGATCTTGCGTTTATGGTAGATACCCAGATCTGCCTTTATGAGCATCAGTCCACGAAAAATCCGAACATGCCGCTGCGTGACATGTTCTATATTTCGCTGGAATATCAGGCATATGTAAATAATAAATCGCTGTACTCCTCGACATTGCAGAAACTGCCCACTCCGAAGTTTGTCATATTTTATAATGGAACAGAAGATCTGGAAGAGTGTACAGAACTCCGCCTGTCCGATGCATATGAGAATCTGGAAGGGGAGCCGAACTTAGAATTGCGGGTAATCGTGCTGAACGTGAACGAAGGATGCAATCGGAAACTCATGGAACATTGTCAGGTGTTAAAGGAATATGCACAGTACGTGGCGAAAGTGCGTAGATACACCGCAGAAATGGAACTGGATGCGGCAGTAAAGCGGGCGGTAGAAGAGTGTATCGCAGAAGGGATTCTGGAAGACTTTTTGAGGGAAAACCGTGCGGAGGTGGAAATGGTGAGTATACTGGAGTACGACAAGGACTTTGAAGAAAAAAAGCTGCGGGAAGCGGAATACGAAGCCGGACGCGAGGAAGGAGCGCGGTTTGGACTTGCAGAGGGAATCGTTGAAACTGGCTGTGCATACAATGTTCCGGAACCGGACATTCTGGCACGTTTGCAGGAAAAGCTGGATATTCCATTGAGGAAGGCGCAGGAGTATTTTGCGATGTATTCTAAGTGATCATAGAAGTAAGAGGAACAGGGCTGTGGCATTTGCAATAGCCCTGTTTTCATGGTAAAATAAAGCTATCTTATGAGCTGATCGGGATCTAAGGGGGTCCGATGAGTATAAATGGGGAGTATATTTCATAATTAAGGAGGGTTTTTTGAATGAAAAACAAAAAAAGAATTCTGACAGGGCTGCTTGCGGCAGCCTTGGTTGTGCCGCTGTTTGCCGGCAGCGCACAGACAGCTGCGGCTGCGGAGGCGGCCGGGAAGACACTGGATGTGGTGTTCACACACGATACCCACTCCCATCTGAACAGTTTTTCCACAGTGATTGACGGAGAATCCACAGAGGTGGGCGGTTTTGCAAGGATCAAGACAGTGATCGATGAGCAGAAAGCGGAGAATCCGGACACGCTCGTGGTTGATGGCGGTGATTTTTCCATGGGTACGCTGGTGCAGACCGTCTATGAGGATGAGGCGGCGGAGCTTCGGATGCTGGGCGCAATCGGCTGTGAAGTGACGACGTTTGGTAACCACGAGTTTGATTACCGTTCCAGCGGACTGGCACAGATGCTAAAGAGTGCAGCCGAAAGCGGCGACGTACTGCCGGAGCTTGTGGTGTGTAATGTAGACTGGGACGCGATGGAGGCTGCGGGATTAAATGACGGACAGCAGCAGATCCAGAGCGGATTTGAGGAGTACGGCGTGAAGGATTATGTCGTGCTGCAAAAGGGAGACGTCAATGTCGCTGTGACAGGTGTGTTCGGTGTGGACGCACTTGCCTGCGCGCCGACCTGTGAACTGTTATTCCGCGATCCGGTGGAAGCGGTCAGGGAGACGGTGGCAGAGATCAAGGCAAATGAGGATGTGGACATGATCGTCTGCGTATCACACAGCGGTACGTGGGAGGATGAGAGCAAATCCGAGGATGAGATTCTTGCCAAGAGTGTGCCGGATCTTGACCTGATTATCAGCGGTCATACCCACACAGAGCTCGCGGAGCCGATCGTGCACGGCGACACGTATATTGTATCCACGGGAGAGTACGGCAGAAAGATCGGAGAACTTTCCATGACCCAGAAGAGCGATGGCAGATGGGAGATAACGGATTATAAGCTGGTTCCGATTCTTTCGACCATCACTGCGGACGGAGCGACCCAGGAGAAGATTGATGGCTTCATGGAAGCGGTGGATACCGGTTATCTCGCGGATTTCGGTTACACCAAGGATGAGGTGCTTGCAACCAATAATGTGCAGTTTTCCACGCTGCATGATCTCGAGTATGAGCACACGGAACACAATCTGGGTGACCTGATGTCGGACGCCTATGTGTATGCCGTGGAGAACTCCGATGATTTTGACGGAGTACCGGTGGACGTTGCCGTGGTTCCGAGCGGTACGGTGCGCGATACCTACACGGCCGGGGACATTACGGTGGAGCAGGTGTTTAATTCTTTTTCCCTTGGCATTGGTCCGGACGGCGTGCCGGGATACCCGCTGATCAGTGTCTATCTGACAGGGAAGGAACTTCGCACAGCCGCGGAGATTGACGCGTCCGTTTCTGATTACATGACGACAGCCAGACTTTACATGAGCGGACTTCATTTTACATACAATCCGAACCGCATGATTTTAAATAAGGTGACGGATGTTTATCTGACCGATGAGAACGGAAGCCGCGTGGAGCTTGAGGACGATAAGCTGTACCGCGTTGTGGCAGATCTCTACAGCGGACAGATGTTAAGTGCGGTGACGGATATGTCGCACGGACTGTTGTCGCTTGTGCCAAAGTATGCGGACGGAACGCCGATCGAGGATTTTGAGGACGTCATCGTGATGGAGGGGGACCGCGAGTTAAAAGCGTGGGATTCGATTGCCAGATATATGCAGTCCTTTGAGGATACAGACGGCGACGGTATTGCCAATGTGCCGTCTTATTACAGCCAGATGCACGACCGCAAGGTGGTGGATGAGAGCCGCTCGCTCGGAGATCTTGTAAAGAGCCCGAATAAATATGCGGCTATGATTGTCGCCGTGATTCTGATTGTGATAATTCTGGTTGTATTACTGATTGTGTTAGTGGTAAAATTGATAAAACGTATACGGAGACGGAAAGCAGATACAATACATAAAAGATAATTGAAATACAGGAGACCATTATGAGTGCGCAGGATAAGACAGAGCAGGTGTTGCGGGAAATGCATATCATGTATGCCAACAGCGAGGTGTATGATAAAGCGACAAACCGGGTTATCATAGACAAAAAGAAGGCGTTAAATCTCCTGCAGCGTCTGAATGTCTGCATCTACGAACTCATGGAGGAACATGAGCTTACCCAGCAGAGCCGCGATGCAGCGGAACGGCAGTTCCGCAGGAAAACGGACGGTATTGTCGAGGATGCGAACCGCATGGCGGAGGATGTGTATGCCGGATCGGTCATGTATACGGATGAGGCGCTTCACCGCGTACAGGATATCATGCAGGATGCGATGGACTCTGTCCGGGAGATCTGCGATAAGATGAATGATGCGCTTGCGCAGGAAAAATCAAATGTGCGCAGAGATCAGTCGGAGTTAAAGAGCCACCTTGAGGATTTAAGGGATACGAACAAATACATGAATCTGATCGAGCAGCGCAACAAGGAGATTGCAAAGGAACGCGCGAAGCGTGAGCAGGAGGAAGAGGAGGCGACTTCCGTCTATGCATCCGTAAAGCCGGAGATCAAGATAAACGAAGAGTATTTTGAGAAGAACGGGATTCCGTTAGAGACAGAGGAACCGGAGGAAGAGCCGGAGAAGAACACCGGTGAGACCGGGGCGGAGATAAAAGTAAATCTTGATGCGGAATACTTTAAATGGAAGGAAGACGCTGACGGCGGGAAAGAGGAGAAGAAACCGGAGCGCCATTCTTTCTTTGGCAAGCGGCCGAAGTAAGAGAATCAAAAGGAGCAGATCCGGAGAAAGATATTTCCACCATTCAATTTCATACAGGAAGCAAGGAAGAAGTATTGCCGGGTTATACGCCTGAGTTCCCCTATATTGCATCTCACGAGGTGCTTGGGGGACTCAGGCGTTTTGTTACGTCAGCCGGTAGGCGCGCGGCGACATGCCATAGTGTTTCCGGAACGCGTCCCCGAAATAATTGCCGTCGGAAAAACCGCAGATCCCGGCAATTTCAGTGATCGAAGTGTCCGTCGTGCGCAGAAGGTGCGCGGCGTTCTGAAGGCGGATGTGTGTTAAGTATTCCTTAAATCCGAATCCGGTTGTCTCCCGGAATTTTTTGGAAAAATAAGTGGGATTCATATGTGCGACCGCCGCGGCGGCTGCCAGTGAGACCGGTTCCTCGTAATGTTCGTAGATGTAGCGCGCGCTTTCCTGGATGGCGGTGCTGGTCTCGTCCAGAAATTGCGGAGTCTGGTGGACATCCTGGCAGCGCGCGATCTCAACCAGAAGCTCTGAAAAAAGACTTCTGGTCATGAGCGGTGCATAAGGATCGCTGCTTTCGGATTCAAGGCGCAGGCGCGTCATCAGGCGTTCTAACTGCGGACGGCTGGAAGACGGAATGGTGAGTCTGCTGCGGGAAAAAAGCCCGACGCAAAGATCCGGACCGCTGGCGGCAGACACCCGGTGTAAGTAATCTTCCGAAAAAAAGATGTTGATGCGCTCGGCAGGACGCTTGGTTTCATAGAGAACGCGGTGCAGCACAGAGGGAGGAATCATAATCAGATCCCCTGGAAAGAGCCGGTAAATGCTGTGGCTGATAAAACAGCGGCACTGACCGGACAGCAGGTAATAAAATTCGTAGTACGGGTGATAATGGGATTCTCCCATATCAAAATGCGAATCGCGCTGTACCTGCGTAATTTTAAAATCGGCAATGCGGTCGTGACAGCTGGAGGAAGCGAAATCGTTCATAGGTATAACTCCTGTTTCTGGTTCCGTGAAGGTTTCTGCGGAATGGTGATTCTGGATTTTTGCCTGCAATGACAAAAAATCAGTAGTATAAAGCAAAATAACGGAAAAAATTCGTATAAATAAATATATTTTTGTTATACCATGGGAGAACAGAAAAGTAAAGAAACGCAGATACAAAAAGAATGGAGAAGAACATGCAGGCAGATCTTTCAAAAAAGGACGAACAATTTCGCAAGTTTTCCCTGAACGGACCCATGTGGCGGGTGGTATTGTATGTGGGATTTCCACTGGCGCTCTATGAGAGCCTGAACCAGCTTTTTAAGATACTCGATACCATGATGGCGTCACATATCGGCGCATCCGCGGTGTCCGCGGTCGCGTATCTGTCCCAGATCAACATGATGATCTCGGCGGTGGGAACCGGGCTTGCGGTGGGCGCCAGCATCAAGGTGAGCCAGGCATATGGGGCCGGCGATTTCATGCTGGTAAAAAAGCGTGTCAGCACAATGTTTGCCATGTGCGGGGCGCTCGGTATCGCAATACTGCTTGTCCTGGTGCCGTTCACGCCGGAGTTCCTGCGCCTGATGAATACACCGGAAGAATTTATTGCGGACGGGAGCACGTATTTCAGGCTGGAGTTGTTCGGAATGGTCATCACGTTTTTCAATAACGTCTACATCGCCATTGAGCGTGCCAGAGGAAATTCCAAACGGATTCTGATTCTCAATACGGCGGTCATCGTAGTGAAACTGGGGCTGACGGCATGGTTTGTCTATGGGCTGGACGGAGGCATCAATATGATCTCCTGTGCGACGATCATCTCACAGAGCTTTCTTCTTCTCGCTGCGTGCATCAATATGAACCAGAAGGGAAATGCGTTTGGCTTCTCATTGCGTGCCATCTCCATAAAAAAGGAGGTCATCTGCCCGATGCTCACGCTGTCGTTTCCGGTCATCGTGGAGCGGATTGCGTTTGCGGTTGGAAAGGTGATTGTCAATTCGATGAGTACCGTCTACGGTTCCTGGACGGTGGGAGCGCTTGGAATCTCCAACAATATCGGCGGAATCACGACAAACCCGCAGAACGGATTTCAGGAGGGAGGCTCCTCCATTATCAGTCAGAATCTGGGGGCTGGCAGACCGAAGCGCGCGCTTTTGGCGTTCCGCTGGGTGCTTTACATTGACATGCTCATCGGACTGGTCATCATGACGGCGTCGCTGTTATGCTTAAACCAGCTGGCAGGTCTCTTTGCCGGGGACAATGCAGAGTTTGCCGAGATGATCAAACAGATTTACCGGTTTGAGGCGGTCGGAGCAATCCCGCTCGGCGTCAACGCGGCGGTAATGGCGCTGCTCTATGGATTTGGAAAGACGCGTGTGACGCTGGTCATGAACTTCTGCCGTGTCTTTCTGTTCCGAGTGCCGGTACTTTGGGCGTTGCAGCAGTTCACGGATCTCGGAAACGTCAGCGCCGGCATTGTCATGGCGGTGAGCAATGTGGCGAGCGGCGTGCTTGCAGCGGTGGTGGGCGTCATCGAGATACGCAGAATCTGTAACACATACGATGTGCGGTATTTTGGCGGAGAACGGAAAAATTAAGAAATAAAAACTACACCTATAGATTGCAAATATTTCAACTCTATGTTAAAATGTCTAAAACAGTATCAATTCGATAGAATAAAGGACAGGACATGAGTATTAAAGATAGAATTCTGAAAAGGCGGGAAAGATTTGCATACGAACGCGCACACTGGGTGGATGCGGATCCCGAAGAGAGCTGGTTTTATCTTATGACGAACATACAGCGCAACAACCTGTATTCGCTGGTATTGATCGGACCGGCAATTTTTTGCATCTTATTTTACTATTTTACAGGGATTACGCCCAATATTGCGCTGTCTTATCTGATCATTGACATGATCGTCATCTTTTCCAAGAGGCATTTTGCAATCCGAAGAATCCGGGAGGATCAGGCGTATGCCCGGCTCGGTGACCGCACAGAGGTTCTTTTGCAGATGGCGCGGGAACTAAGTGAAAAAGACCAGATGAAGAGGGAACAGAATACAGATCACACAGATAAAAGGGATAAGAATAAAAGACACAGGAGAAGAGGAGGGACAGACAAAAGAGACAAAAGAAAGAGTGACACTACGACCGGGTAGCGTCCGTGTGCTTCATGACTTCGACAAGTTCACGCAGAATACGGATCTGCGCATCGGTGAGGTCTTTTACCTCGATGATCGTAGCGTAGGAATCGGTCGTGGTTCGTCCAAGAATATAGTCCGTGGATGTGTGATAGATATCAGCCAGTGCGATCAGGCGCTCCAGACTGGGGTTACGCTCCGTTTTCTCATAAGCGCTGATTAAGGCAGGCGTTACACCGAGACGATTTGCGACTGCACTCTGGGACAGATGATTCTTTTCACGTAATTCAATTAAACGGTCTGCCATATTCTTGTCCATAATCAACGCCTCGCTTTCCTGCTTAGTCTAGTGCACTTTTCCCATACTTGCGGTTATGAAGAGTTCAACTGCAAGTTGAAAATGGTACTACTTAGAATATGCATGACATGAAAAAATACACCCGCTGAAGATAAAGAATATCATAGCAGGTGTATTTTTATCATTAAAGGCGCAGTTGTCACTGATATGGCAGAAAGCCCATTTGAAGCGGGATCAGAAGCCGTCGCCCTCGCGGTAACCGGTTTTGCTGGTGATCATTTCACTGTTGTTTTTCACTGTATCGGAAGGCGTGTAAGCCATATCTGTATAGAGGAACTGATGAAGTGCCGTGACATTGGACGATAGGTCGCAGGGAATCACGACATCTCCCACTTTGTCATAGCGGTGGGCGGTTTTTTCATATGGGAACCCGTTGGTCTCGCTGAGCTTGTAATTAAAAATATTGGTGGCGAGTGCAAGCAGATCCGCATTGGAGAAGCTGGTCTGAATATCGCTGAAGAGAGTGTTGATTAGTGCGTTGAGCGTCTTCAGATCGGATTTTTGTGCTTTGGCAATCATAGCTGAAAGTACCGCACGCTGACGTTCCGTGCGCTTGTAATCATCACCGCCGCCGTAACGGATTCGTGCAAATGCCGTTGCCTGCACGCCGTTTAAGGTGTAAGTTCCGCCGGAAGACGGGCAGGAAGCGGTATTTCCGGTAAGGCGGTTTAATTCCTGAATATAGCCGAGCATCAGGCTGGCTTCGTCATCGGTGATCGTCATTTCCACGCCGCCCAGCAGATCCACACATTCGACAATTGCACTGAAATCCACCGTCACATAATCTGTGATTGCAAGATCGAGATTGGTATTGAGCATTGAGAGCGCCTGCTCGGGTCCTCCTTTTGCGTAGGCGGCGTTGCATTTTTCAAAGACTCCGCTGCCGGTGTCCAGATAGGTATCCCGGTAGATGGAGACCAGTTGGACCTCGTGCGTTTTGTTGTTGATATTGGCGAGCATAATGACATCGCTCCGCCCTTTGGACAGGGAATTGTTTGTACGGTTGTCCAGACCGAAGAGAGCAACTGTGCGATAGTCTGACATGGCATCCATTGTTTCGGAGGACAGATCTTCATTGATGGCGACCTGATCCATGTCAAGCTTTGTTTTCTGTATTTTTGAAAGTTTTACAACTGCAAACAACAAAAGAGTCAGCAGAAGAATCAGAATAATTTCTGCAATCAGCAAAATGACTCTGCGGCGTTTCTTCGTTTTTTTCTTTTTCATATCAAAGATCCTCCAGAATAAAAGCATGGTTGGGTTACCTGCTTATCTTAAAGCGGGAATATGCCGCCCGCAATAAAGATTCTCTTAATTTTGCGCGCAGATTTTTAAAAATAATTAAGAAATCTCCTCTATAACAATTTGCGCGTGTCTGTTAAAATGAAGAAAACAGGCAATAGAAAGGCTGATATGCAGTGCGATATCTGCCACGTTAGAATGGAGAGAAGAGAATGCAGACAATTCTGGTATGTGATGATGACAAAGAGATCGTGGAAGCGATCGACATATACTTACAGCAGGAAGGCTATCAGGTATTAAAGGCGTACGATGGAGAGGAAGCGCTTGAGATCTTAAAAGAAAAAGAAGTCCATCTTCTGATCATCGACGTCATGATGCCGCGGCTGGACGGCATCCGGGCAACGTTAAAGATCCGGGAGGAGAGCAGTATCCCGATCATTATTCTATCTGCGAAAACGGAAGATGCGGACAAGATTTTAGGACTTAATATCGGCGCGGACGATTATGTGGAAAAGCCGTTCAATCCTCTGGAACTGGTGGCACGTGTAAAGTCGCAGCTTCGCCGTTATACGCAGCTTGGCAATGCGGCAGAGAACGACGCGTCCGTATATACCGTCGGCGGTCTGTCGATCAACGATGATTTAAAAGAGGTCACGGTGGACGGGGAGACGGTTAAGCTGACGCCGATTGAATACAACATTCTGCTTCTCCTTGTGAAGAATCAGGGGAAGGTATTTTCTATCAACCAGATCTATGAGAGCATCTGGAACGAGGATGCGATCGGTGCGGACAATACGGTGGCGGTTCATATCCGCCATATCCGCGAGAAGATCGAGATCAACCCGAAAGAGCCGCGCTACCTCAAGGTAGTCTGGGGCGTGGGCTATAAGATTGACAAGAACTAGAGGAGCGTCTTTATGGAGAAAAGATCCTACAGTTACGGAATGAAAATAACGGGAGTGCTCCTTCATTCCTTTTTTACAATCGTTCTTACAGTGTCCGTGTTCCTTCTGGCATCGCTTGTCAGCAAGAATATTCTGGAGCTTACCGATATTGGAACCGATGATTTCCTTAGTTCCGGGTATTATCTGAAATGCATGGAGCAGAAGTGCAATGATCTGAACGATTATCTGCTCCTGACACAGAAAGGCGCGCTTCGGACAGCGGAGGATGAGAAACGCTATCTGCAGTATACCAATGAATTTAAGCAGGAGAGTACAAATTTCTGCTACTGGTATAAGATCAATGGCGTGTGGTATACTAATCAGCCAGATACCAGAGAGGGGCAGCAGTTCGATACGCAGACGGTTCTCATGGAGGCAAAGACCATGGGAGATTATCTGCTTTACGATATGGAAGACAAGGAATTTGGCACGGATATCCGGGGACTGGAGAATTATTTTTTCAGCAATAACGGCAATCAGATCTACTGGCCCCTGGAAGACGTGGTGCTTGTCATCGGCGTGGACACACAGCTTTCGGCAGGGGATGATCTGCGGGATGCCAAGATAGAATATGAAAGGCTTCATCCGTGGATCAAAGTGAGCATTGCAGGGGCAATTATCAGTCTGCTGGGCTGGATTCTGACGCTTGTGTACCTGACACTGGCAGCGGGACACAAGGAGGGGGAGGAAGGCATCGCCTTAAGCTCCATTGACCGCATCAAGACCGAACTTATGATTGCTGGCTTTGTGTTTTTATCGGCGGAGCTGGTTATGCTGCTTGCGAGAGCAAGCAGCCGGGAATGGGAGGTTGCAGGTCTCCTTGTCGCATCAGGGACCATCAGTTTTCTCATTGATACGCTGTTTCTTATCTTCTATCTGAGTATGGTGCGTCGCCTGAAAGCGGAAGTGATGTGGGAGAACAGCCTTGTGTGCTGGCTTGGACGCGGGATTGAGAAGACGTTCCGGGAAAGGTCTGTCACAGTTAAGATTTTGATGATCTTTGCGATTCATATGATCGTCTGCTTTTTCCTGGCGGCGGGAGCGTTTTACTACAGAAATGTGCCGGCACTCATTGCCCTGCTCTTATTCAGCGCCATGGAGGCATACATTCTGCTCCGGAAAGCGGTGGAGCACTATCAGATCCTGCAGGGAGTTGAGGAGATTGCGGACGGTGATCTCTCTGCCAAGATTGACGTTGAAGAACTTCACGGTGAGGACCGGAAGCTGGCGGAGACGATCAACAATATCGGCGCCGGACTGTTGCATGCCGTGGACGACAGCACGAAAAACGAGCGCATGAAAGCGGATCTGATTACCAACGTCTCCCATGACATCAAGACACCGCTGACATCGATTATCAATTATGTCAACCTTATACAGCGCGAGGATGTGGACAACGAGCGCGTGAAAAACTACGTGAAGATCCTGGACGAAAAGTCCCAGCGCTTAAAGCAGCTCACAGAAGATCTGGTGGAGGCATCCAAGGTCAGTTCCGGGAATGTGAAGCTTGAGATGCACAAGATCGACATTGTGGAACTGGTGTGCCAGACTGGCGGCGAATTCAATGAAAAGTTCGAGGACAAAGAACTTACGATAGTGACAAAGCTTCCGCGCCAGGCGGTCTACATCTGGTCAGACGGACGGCACCTCTACCGCGTGATCGAGAATCTCTATAATAATGTCGCCAAGTATGCACTTCAAAAGACGCGTGTCTATGTGGAAGTGCAGGCGGACGAAGAACGTGCCGTCTTTTCTATTAAGAATGTTTCGGCGCGGTCACTGGCAAGAGAGAACAGCGAAGTGGAAGATCTGACGGAACGGTTTATCCGGGGGGATTCCTCCAGAACGACGGAGGGAAGCGGTCTGGGACTTTCCATCGCGAAGAATCTCACGCTTCTTATGGGAGGAATGTTTGATATTTCTGTGGATGGAGACCTGTTTAAGGCGACCATCGCTCTTCCGCTCTATGTGGAGGGACAGGAAGAAAGGGGGCAGTGATATGGTAAAAGCAGTGATCTTTGATATGGACGGGGTACTCATTGACACGGAAAAATGGCTGAACAAATACTGGCGCCAGGCGGCAGCGGAGGCGGGGTATGATATGACGGTGGAGGATGGTCTTGCGATCCGGAGTCTCGCGGCAAAGTATGCGGCGCCGTTTCTGCAGGAGCGGTTTGGAGCGGATTTCCCGTACTGGACGATCCGCGAGCGGCGCAAGGAACTGATGAAGGCGCACATCGCGGCGAACGGGATCGATAAAAAGCCGGGTGTGGATGAACTTCTGGACTATCTGCGGGCGCATCGGATTAAGACGGCGGTGGCAACTGCCACAGATCCGGCGCGCACAAAGGATTATCTCACCAGAATCGGCATCTACGACAAGTTTGACCGTATAGTGTGCGCAACGATGGTGGAGAACGGCAAGCCCAAGCCGGATATTTATCTCTATGCCTGTGAGCAGATCGGGGAAGCGCCTGCGGACTGTATTGCGGTCGAAGATTCCCCCAACGGCGTGCGCTCCGCAACGGATGCGGGAATCCGGACGGTCATGGTGCCGGATCTGGCGGAACCGGATGCGGACACGGCAAAACGCATCGCGGCAAAAGCGGGTACACTCTTTGATATCATACTGATGTTTGAAGACGGCGATTTGTCATGATAAAGCGCGAAAGTGCTTGATTTTTACCTGCAAGACCGATATAATTTTTGAAAGGCTATGATAAGGGCAAGGAGGAAATCATGAAGTTATATGACAGCGGAGTATATCTGGTAAACGGAACGGAACTGGTTGCGGATGACGCGCAGGCAGCTGCCGCAATAAAGAGCAGGACGGGCAGAGAGGTGGCAAAAGCCGAGGCGGCGCAGGGAACGATCGCATACGGCATTTTAAAGGATCACAATGTATCCGGCAATATGGACAAGCTGCAGATCAAGTTTGATAAGCTGACTTCCCACGACATTACGTTCGTAGGAATCATACAGACAGCACGTGCATCGGGACTGGAGAAGTTCCCGATTCCGTATGTACTGACGAACTGCCACAACAGTCTCTGCGCAGTGGGCGGCACCATCAACGAGGATGACCACATGTTTGGGCTGACCTGTGCAAAGCGCTATGGCGGAATCTATGTGCCGCCTCATCAGGCAGTCATTCACCAGTTTGCCAGAGAGATGCTGGCGGCAGGCGGCAAGATGATCCTGGGATCGGATTCCCACACGAGATACGGAGCGCTCGGTACCATGGCAGTCGGCGAGGGCGGTCCGGAGCTGGTAAAGCAGCTTCTCTCCAAGACATACGATATTGATATGCCGGGCGTAGTCGGCGTTTATCTGACAGGTACACCGCGCAAGGGCGTCGGACCGCAGGATATTGCACTGGCGATCATCGGCGAAGTATTTGACCGCGGTTATGTGAAAAATAAGGTCATGGAGTTTGTCGGACCGGGCGTTTCCAACATGAGTGTGGACTATCGTATCGGTGTGGACGTCATGACAACCGAGACGACCTGCCTTTCCTCTATCTGGAGAACGGACGACGCGGTGAAGGAGTTCTATGAGATTCACGGCAGAGAGGGAGATTACAAGGAACTGAATCCGGCAGCAGTCGCTTACTATGACGGAATGATCGAGATCAATCTGGATGAGATCAAACCGATGATTGCGATGCCGTTCCACCCGAGCAACACCTACACGATCGAGGAGCTGAACGCAAACCTGATGGATATTCTGGATGACTGCGAGAAGCGGGCAGAGGTAAGCTTTGACGGTGCGGTCAAGCTCGACTTAAAGAGCAAGGTCAGAAACGGCAGACTGTATGTGGATCAGGGTATTATCGCAGGCTGCGCGGGCGGCGGTTTTGAGAATATCTGTGATGCGGCGGACATCTTAAAGGGTGCGTCGATCGGACCGGATGAGTTTACGCTCAGCGTTTATCCGGCAAGTACGCCGATTTATATGGAACTGGTGAAAAATGGAGCCGTTGCCACGCTCATGGAGACGGGCGCGATTGTGAAGACGGCATTCTGCGGACCGTGCTTTGGCGCAGGAGACACGCCGGCGAACAATGCATTTTCCATCCGCCACTCCACGAGAAACTTCCCGAACCGCGAGGGTTCCAAGGTGCAGAAGGGACAGGTTGCTTCCGTGGCGCTTATGGACGCGCGTTCCATCGCTGCGACGGCGGCAAACAAGGGATATTTGACGGCAGCTACGGACGTGGATGTAGATTTTTCCAAGCCGAAGTATCATTTTGACAGTGCGATCTATGCAAACCGTGTCTTCGACAGCAAGGGCGTGGCAGATCCGCCCGTGGAGATCCAGTTCGGACCGAACATCAAGGACTGGCCGGCGATGAGTGCGCTTCCGGAGAATATGGTATTAAAAGTAGTATCGGAGATTCATGATCCGGTAACGACGACAGATGAGCTGATTCCTTCCGGCGAGACCTCTTCTTTCCGCTCGAACCCGCTCGGACTGGCAGAGTTTGCACTTTCCAGAAAAGACCCGCAGTACGTGGGACGTGCTAAGGAGATCCAGAAGGCACAGAAAGCAGTCGAGGAGGGCACATGTCCGGTTGAGGCAGTCGAAGAACTGCGCCCGGTAATGGATGCGATTCGTGCAGCATTTCCGGAGAAAACGTTTGGCGAAGAGATGAAGCCGGGAACACTTGGCTTCGGAAGTACGATTTTCGCGGTGAAGCCGGGCGACGGTTCTGCGCGTGAGCAGGCAGCGTCCTGTCAGAAGGTGCTTGGAGGCTGGGCAAACATCGCCAATGAGTACGCGACAAAGCGTTACCGCTCGAACCTTATCAACTGGGGTATGCTTCCGTTTGTCATTCCGGAGGGAGCGCTTCCGTTCCAGAATCTGGATTATCTGTTTTTGCCGGACATCCGCAAGGCAGTGGAAGAAAAGCAGAGCGAGATTACCGCATACGTGGTGAAGGGTTCTGAGTTAAAGGAATTTAAGCTGGGACTGGGTGCGATGACGGACGACGAGAGAGAGATTATCTTAAAAGGTTGTCTGATCAATTATTATCGCGGATAAGCCCGTTTGGTGGCAATAGGATCAGAGAGAACAGGCAGTGTCAGGGATTGCACTGCCTGTGTTTTTACAACAGAGTTTGTTGCAACTAACAAAAAAGTATATTTTGTTGTAAATACAACAGACAAATTCCTGGTGCTATGGTAGGATTTGGAAGAAATAGAAAACACGGGGTTGTGTAACAATAGAACATAGAGGAAAACGACCGCGTGTGTGAAATAGAAAGGAGAAATGAATGATGATGAATCCAAGAAAAGTTGCAGTAATCGGATGTGGTTTTGTGGGGGCGTCCATCGCGTTTGCCCTCATGCAGAAAGGACTGTTTTCAGAGATGGTGCTCATAGATGCCAATCACGCAAAAGCGGAGGGGGAGGCGATGGATTTAAGCCACGGCCTTCCCTACACGGCGTCGATGGACATCTATGTCGGGGACTATAAGGATGTGGCAGACTGCGGTCTGATCATTATTACCGCGGGAGCGAATCAGAAACCGGGAGAGACGCGTCTGGACCTGATCGAGAAGAATGTCGGTATATTAAAATCGATCGTTCCGCAGATCACGGCGACGGCTTTTGAGGGAATTTTAATGATAGTTGCCAATCCAGTGGATGTGCTGACCTATGCGGCACAGCAGATATCCGGTTATCCGGTGGAGAGAGTCTTTGGCTCCGGTACGGTTTTGGATACGGCGAGACTCAAATATCAGGTTGGCAGACATCTGGATGTGGACAGCCGCAGCGTTCATGCTGTTATCATCGGTGAGCATGGCGACAGCGAACTTCCGGTATGGAGCGGGGCGAATGTGTCCGGAATCGATCTGAATCATTTCTGCGAACTGCGGGGACATTTCAACCACGAGGCATCCATGGAGCGCCTGTATGAGGAGGTGCGCGACAGCGCCTATGAGATCATAGAGCGCAAGGGTGCGACCTACTACGGCATTGCCATGGCGGTTGCGAGAATTGCAGAGAGCATTGTGAAGGATGAGCAAGCCGTGCTTCCGGTGTCGGTGGAACTGCAGGGAGAGTACGGTCTGTCCGGTCTGGCACTCAGCATCCCGTCGGTGGTCGGCAAGAACGGAATCGAGAAGGTGCTTGAGATTCCGCTCAATGAGAAGGAGAAAAATGCACTTCTTGCGTCGGCAGACCAGCTGAAGGCAGTCATTGAAAAATTAACATTAAATTAGCGGCAAATAAAGAATAGCGATTGGAAAACCTCCCTGCATGGGGTATAATGTACGCATAGGCAAAAGTGAGCATGCATCGAAACGGATGCAGATGCTTGCAGCGGCAGCCGGATCCGATGCATGTGAACGCGCCAGCGGGTCCGGAAAACCGTAGGTTTTTCGGACCTTTTGCCGTAGGCGTAAGAAAAGCTGATAGGGCGAACGCCCGCGAGTCCGGAAGAGCGAAGCGGTTTCGGACGTGCACTGCTGGGAATTGCAGCGGCAGACAACAGAGGAACAGCAAGGAGGTTTACTATGGACAGTGAGAGACGACAGACAGACAATACTTCCGGCGACAGAAATGGCGGATGGAATTTAAAGCAATATGTAGTAATCGCGTTGGTAGTGTTTATTACGTTTTGCTGCTGTATACTGTTTTTCTTTATGATATATCGTTACAACGGGTTTGCGGATTTCTGGAAAAAGCTGACCACAATTCTTCAGCCTATTATTATGGGGCTGGTGCTTGCATATCTGCTCAATCCGGTAATGAAGTTTCTGGAACGTCATCTGATGAAGCTGTTGGAACCGCGGATGAAGAGCAAAACAAAAGCAAAAAAAATGTCGCGCGGCGTTGCGATCGCGGGGGCGTGGGTGTTCTTAGGGGGAATCGTTGTACTGCTTATCGCGGCGATTGTTCCTTCTATCATACAGAGTATACAGGGGATCGCCACGGGGCTTCCGAGCGAGGTCAAGAATATCATGGACTGGTCGGATGAATTCTTCAAGGGAGATTCGGAGATTGTAGGTGTTATAAACGATGTGCTGCAAAAAGCAAGCGATGCCGTACAGAAGTTTCTTGAAAATGATCTGCTGGCGCAGGTTCAGGTTTATCTGACGTCGATCGCAAGCGGTGTGATCTATACGTTAAAGTTTCTGCTGAATCTGGTGGTCGGCATCATTGTGTCCATTTATGTGCTGGCGAGCCAGGAGACGTTTGCAGGACAGGCGAAGAAAATCATTTACGCCATGTTCAAGCCGGTACGTGCGAACGTGATCGTTGAGACGGTGCGCAAGAGCAACGAAATCTTTGGCGGATTTATTTCCGGAAAACTTCTGGATTCAGCGATTATCGGTATTCTTGCCTATGTGGTGCTCACTATTATGAGAATGCCGGATACGATCCTGCTTGCAGTGATCATCGGCGTGACCAACATTATTCCGTTTTTTGGACCGTTTATCGGAGCAATTCCGTCATTCCTTATCGTTGTATTGCAGAATCCGCTGCAGGGAGTGTACTTTCTCATTTTCATCTTTATTCTCCAGCAGATCGATGGCAATATTATCGGACCGAAGATCCTCGGCGATTCTACCGGTCTCAGTTCCTTCTGGGTGGTATTTGCCATTCTGGTATTTGGCGGGCTGTGGGGATTCCCGGGCATGCTGCTCGGTGTGCCGCTCATGGCAGTAATCTACTATGTGGCACAGAAGCTGGTATCTTATTTTCTGCGAAAGCGGGGTCTGGTGGACGATACGGGAAGCTACATTCATCTGATGCGCATTGACAAGAGGACAAACGAGCTTGTCTATGAGGAAAAAACGGAGAAAGGCACCGGGGAAAAAATCGAAGAATCACCTGAAAAATAATATGCTGCCCTCATATAGGACAATGAAATATAAAAGTCCTATATGGGGGTATTTTCATGTCTGGAAAAAGTAAGATAATTCCAATAAAAAAAGACAGGCAGCACACCACTGCGTGACAGCCTTTTCGGACGAATATTTTTGACATCTATTAGTGCGTATGATAAACTAAAAGGTAATAAAAAGAGTGAAAATCGCACAGTTTGAGGTGGCACAAATTGGATAAATACGAATATAAATTAAAGCTGGATCAGATGAAGTCCTTTACCGCAGAGAATAATTACAAAGCCGCTGCGGAGATTGCGGACACGATCAACTGGCATAAAATAAAAAACGTCAACGCACTGATTAAGGCGGGAGAAATCTACGAGAATGTGGGAAGATATGAGGAGAGCAGGGACATTCTGCTCATGGCGTATGACAGATCTCCGATCGGACGAATGATTATCTACCGGCTTGCGGAGGTTGCCATCAAGATGGGGAACTGCGAGGAAGCGAGAGACTACTATCAGGAATTCGTGGAGATCGCCCCGCACGACAATCTCAAATACGTTCTGCGCTACGAGATCAGTAAGGCGGAGGGCGCCGATCTGCAGACGCTGATCGGAATACTGGAAGAATTAAAAGAGCAGGAATATTCCGAGGAGTGGGCGTTTGAGCTGGCATGCCTTTACCATAAGGCGGGGATGAGCGAAAAATGCATCGACGCCTGCGATGAGCTGATTCTCTGGTTCGGAGACGGACCTTATGTGGAGCGGGCGCTGGAGCTTAAGATGCTCTATCAGCCGCTGACCAGACAGCAGGAGGAAAAGTACCGGCAGTTCCGCCTCAAAAAAGAGGGCGTTGTGGAAGTGCGGCCGGAGGACGACCTTGAGTCCGGCGAGATTGTGAGCGAACCGGTGCAGATACCGAAGGTAAAGCTTTCACCGGAGCGTTTTAATACACAGAATCTGCAGGATGAACTTCGCAAGAATATGGTGCAGATCATGGAAGCGACCGACAAGGAAAAGGTCGAGGACAGCATGGATACGATCAAGAAGCTCGTGGAGGAGATTCCGTATCTTCAGATCCCCAAGGAGGAACCGTTGCCGCAGGATACGATCGAGATGCCCCATATCGAGACGGATGCAGAGATTGACAACTCGCTCAAGAGCAATTTTAAAGAGCTTCTTGCAGAGGATTATGACGGACAGATCAGCATGTATGTTCCGGATAAGGGGGCTACAGAACCGCAGGTGACGGGACAGATGAGTATTGATGAGGTGCTTGCAGACTGGGAGAAGACCAAGCGTGCGGCAGAGACGGCGCTTGAGGAGGCGAAGCAGCGCAAGCTGGAATCCGCGAAGGCGCGTGCACTGCAGGAGGCAGGCGATATCATGGAGCGTCTGGTGGATGTGATTCCGAAGCTTGACTCCGGACTGACACCGAAGGATCTGCTGGATGAAGAGTATCTGGGCGGCCAGCCGATTGCTGACGATAAGGCGGCTGAGATGGTGGCGAACATGAACCAGATCTTACAGCAGGAGATCGACCGCTTATCTTCCGAGAATGCGAGAATGGATGAACAGCTTGCGGCGGCAAGTGCGGCGGAGGCAGCAGGTGTGGCGGAGCCGCAGGAAGCGTTGCAGCCGGAGGAGGCAGATTTCTGGGGGAACGGCATCACAGAGCTGACACAGAGCCCGTATGAGATAGAACCAGGTGCGGAGCAGCTTGCGGCGGAGGCTGCATATGAACCGCAGACAGATGCGGGATACGGAGCAGAGACAGAGCCGGTATACGCACCGGAGGCAGAGGCGGTATATGAGCCGCAGACAGGGGTGGTATATGAACCGCAGACAGATGCGGTGGTAAGTGAGACGGAACAGGCAGATGCGGCAGGAAGCTATGGCGGAATCGAGGAACCGGAGATTCCGGGCAGCTATACCGAAGAGACAGACCCGGATACGTTTACCCTGGGGGCCGATGTCCAGGCGCTTCTGGCAGAGGAAGCGGTGGTAAAAGACACGGCGCAGCCACAGGCGGCGGAAGAACCGGAGGATACAGACGATGCTGCCGGGATGGAAGAGCCGGATACGGCAGCACTGGGAGCCGACATCCAGGCATTGATGGAAGAGCAGAAGATACAGCCGGAGGACGAGAAACTTCCGAAGGCGGAGAAGTCCGGCGGAAAGCTGGCAGGCGGGGGACACCCGAAGAGCGGAGCTTCAAAAGCGAAAGCGGCAGACGACGTGCTTCCGAAGATCGAGGAGCCGGAGGAGGAAGGACATCAGGCAATTATCCGGCTTTCCAAAGAGCAGCGGGAGATTTTTACATATTTTGTGCCGATTAAGGGAATGGAACAGCAGCTGTGCCAGGCGCTTACGGGAGCAGCGGCAAGACTTTCGTCCGGTAAAACGGCTTCCACCGGGAATATGATTATTCAGGGCGGACAGGGAAGCGGCAAGACGGTGCTCGCGACCAGCATGATTAAGGCGCTCCAGAAGGAAGTGGGCAAGCCGAACGGAAAAATCGGCAAGATCGAAGCTTCCGTGCTGAATCAGAAAGATGTGGCGGCGCTCCTTAAAAAAGTGGCGGGCGGATGTCTGATTATCGAAAAGGCGGGAGCCATCTCAAGAGAGACGGCAGTCAAGCTTGGCACGCTGCTTGACAGTGACAACAGCGGACTGTTTGTGATTATGGAGGACACCAGAAGAGGAATCGAGAAGGCACTCAGCCGGGATGCGGGATTTGCAGCACGGTTTTCGGAGAAAATCAATATCCCGATCTTTACGAGCGACGAACTGGTGGCGTTTGCGAGATCCTATGCCAACGAACTGGGTTACACCATCGATGAGATGGGAGTTCTGGCACTTTACAACAGCATCAGCAATATTCAAAAGCTGGATCAGGCGACAACCCTTACAGAGGTCAAGGATATTGTGGACGAGGCAATCGCCCATGCAGAACGGGGAGGACTTAAGAAGGCGTTCAGTATTATCACTTCCAGAAGATATGACGATGACGATTATGTCATCCTTCATGAAAAAGATTTTGGATTTTAAAATCAAGATAAAGGGGTAGATGGGTATGGCAAATTTTTCAGAGCTGGATCGGTACTTATTTGGGCAGGCGACACACTATGAGATTTACCGGAAGCTGGGGGCGCATCCCACAGATGAATACGGCATCCGGGGAGTCTGCTTTGATCTGTGGGCGCCAAATGCCGCACGTGTATGGGTCATCGGTTCCTTTAACGGATGGGATGAGGGCGCCAATGAAATGAAGCGCCTGGAGCCGGAGACGATGGGGATTTTTGAATTGTTTATTCCGGGTGTCGAGGAGGGTGATCTGTACAAGTACCTCATCGAGACGAAGGACGGAAAGCGCCTGTACAAGGCGGATCCTTATGCGAACTACGCGGAGTTAAGACCCGGAACGGCGTCGGCAGTTACGGATATTGAACATTTTAAGTGGTCAGATGCCGAGTGGATGAAAGAGCGCGCCACACACAAGGAAGATGTATATGAACAGCCGCTTGCCATCTATGAGGTGCACCCGGGATCCTGGATGCGTCATCCGGGCAGACAGGATGACGGATTTTACAGTTATCGGGATCTGGCAAAATCTTTGATTCCGTATGTGACTGAGATGGGGTATTCCCATATCGAGCTTATGGGAATCTGCGAATATCCGTACGATGGTTCCTGGGGCTATCAGGTAACCGGTTATTATGCGCCTACCTCGCGCTATGGAACACCGGAAGACTTCGCTTATTTTGTAAATGAATGCCACAGACACAAGATCGGCGTCATCTTAGACTGGGTTCCGGCACATTTTCCAAAGGATGCGCACGGTCTGGCAGAGTTTGACGGAAGCTGTCTCTATGAGTATGCAGACCCGAGAAAAGGGGAGCATCCGGACTGGGGCACTAAGATTTTTGATTACGGTAAGAACGAGGTCAAGAATTTCCTGATCGGCAGCGCCCTGCTGTGGGTGGAGCATTACCATGTGGACGGTCTGCGTGTAGACGCGGTGGCGTCCATGCTGTATCTCGATTACGGAAAGGAGGCCGGTCAGTGGGTTCCGAACCAGTACGGCGACAATAAGAACCTGGAGGCAATCGAGTTCTTTAAACATATTAATACCCTGGTTCTCGGAAGAAATCCGGGAGCTGTCATGATTGCGGAGGAATCTACCGCATGGCCGAAGGTGACCGGACCAGTGGAGGATGACGGACTGAATTTCAGCTATAAGTGGAACATGGGCTGGATGCATGATTTTTTGGATTACATGAAGCTGGATCCTTACTTTCGACGGGATAATCATCACAAGATGACATTTGCGATGAGCTACAATGAGAGCGAAAAATACATTCTGGTGCTCTCCCACGATGAGGTTGTACATCTGAAATGCTCCATGATTAACAAAATGCCGGGACTTGGCATTGATAAGTTCCGCAATCTCATGGTAGGCTACGCGTTTATGATGGGACATCCGGGGAAGAAGCTTTTATTTATGGGACAGGAATTTGCACAGCTTCGCGAGTGGAGTGAGGAGCGTGAGCTGGATTGGTTCCTTCTCGACAATCCGGATCACAAGCATATCCAGAACTGGGTGAAAAAACTGCTTCATATTTACCGGAAGAATCCGGCGCTTTACGAGCTCGACAGCAGCTGGGGCGGTTTCGAGTGGATCAATGCGAACGATGCGGACAGAAGCATCTACAGTTTCATCCGCAAGAGCAAGGACGGAAAAAATCAGCTGCTCTTTGTGTGCAGCTTTACACCGGTGGCAAGACCGGATTACAGAGTGGGAGTGCCTGCCAAGAAGACCTACAAGCTGATATTGGACAGTGACTCCGAAGAGTTTGGAGGATGCGGCAGACAGCGTCCGCAGAGTTACAAGGCGGTGGAGGCCGAATGTGACGGCAGACCATACTCGATCGCGTATCCTCTGGAGCCGTACGGCGTGGCGGTATTTCGTTACTGATTGCATTTCGGGGGCTGGCGAAATGCGAAGAACAGCTTAATAATGGTGCTGATATGACCGATATATATATCAGCTATGAATGGCGCATAGTGTTATGCGCCATTTTTATGCTTCATATTCGATTACTCTATAGAACCACAGCTGAAAAGGTAAAAGGAGTGCACAGGATGAGAGTAGAGCAGCAGAGCCAGAATATTATAGATGTTGTAAAGCAGAGTATCGGACCGGAGGAAAAGAGTGGGGCCGTTCTGAGCCAATATACCACAGGAGCCGCGGGAGCTGCCGTGGAAAAAAGCAGTGTCAGTGACAATGCGAAATCCGTGAATTTAAAAGATGCCACCTATGCCAAGCCGGCAGCGGAAGACAAGCAGACGGTTGCCGAGGAGATCGAAGCGTCCGCGACGCTTGATGCCGAAGAGCGCAAGAACCAGATGGCGGTGTTGTCCAACACTACCTCCCCGGAAGATTATGCCAAAATGCAGGAAGACGGATTTTCACTGGACGATACGACGACCAATACGATTGTGACCGAGACGGATAAGATTAAGGCACAGCTTGCAAAAGCGGGAGTGGATATCTCTTTCTTTGGAGATGATCTGGATTACGAGCAGATGGCGGCGCTTACCGGAAGCGAAGCGCTTGCAAGACAGCTGGCGCAGGCAATGAAGGAAGCCGACCTCCCGTGCACCGAGGAAAATGTGCGGGGCGTGATGGAGGCGCTCTCACTGGCGCAGACACTTCAGACGCCGGGGGACGGCGCAGTGAAGTATATGCTGGATAACGGGATGGAGCCCACGATCGGCAACCTGTACAAGGCAGAGTACAGCGGAAGTGCTGCTTATCAGGCAAATCCGGAGGCAGCAGTCGATATGACGATGTTTTCGGATCAGATTGACGCGATTATTGCGCGCGCCGGGCTTTCGGTGGATGATACATCAAAAGAGGCGTGCCAGTGGCTGCTGGACAATAGCGTGCCGCTCAATGAGGAGAATCTTGCTTACTATATGGAGCTGAAAAATCTCAGTCTGCCAGTGCAGGCAGAGGCGCTGCTGGGCAGTATGGCGGCTGCGGTCGCAGAAGGAAAAAGCCCGCAGGACGCACTGCTTGTGGATGGACAATCATTTGCGGACAAGGCGCAGGATGCCTGCGATGTGATCGGCGAAGCGACGGATGAGGATGTCGCATATGTCGTGGATCACGGCATGGAGTTAAATATCCGCAGCTTAAAAGAAGCGATGGCACATCGCTCGGGTGAGGAGACGGCGGATAGCGCTTCGGGAGACGCGCAGGAGGAGACGGCAGAGAGCAGTGCGGATGGCAGCACTGCTTATACACAGAGAGAACTGGATCTGCTGACCGCCAGAAGACAGCTGGAGGAGACACGTCTTGCGATGACAGCACAGGCAAACTATGCGTTGCTCAAAAAGGGAATCCAGATTGATACCCAGCCTCTGGCAGAGCTTGTGGAGGCTTTGAAGGAGACGGAGAACCAATATTACGAACAGCTGTTGAAGGGACAGGGGGTAGAAGCTTCGGAGACGAACGTGAATCTTTTCCGTGAGACCACAGAGCGTGTCAACGATTTAAAAACGGTTCCGGCATACGTGCTGGGAGCGCAGGGAGTAAAGGATGCGTCTGTCGCAAAGGTTCATGATACCGGACGTGCGATGCGGGATACCTTTGAGCGTGCAAATCAGAGTTATGAGACCCTGATGACGGCACCACGTGCAGACCTGGGAGATTCGATTCAGAAGGCATTCCGCAATGTGGATGATATTTTGAACGATATCGGACTGGAGGCGACGGAGGCAAATCAGCGTGCAGTGCGCATCCTCGGTTATAATCAGATTGAAATTACACAGGAATCCGTGGCGGAGATGAAAGCGGCGGATGAGCAGGTGCAGCGTGTATTCCGCAACCTGACGCCGGCAACGGTGACGGAGATGATCCGCAGAGGAATCGATCCGCTGGATATGGATTTTAGTACGCTGAATGCGACAGCGGAGCAGATAAAAAAGGAGACTGGCGCGAACGATGAGCGCGGCTTTGGAGAATTTTTGTGGAAGCTGGAACGCACGGAGGGAATCAGCCAGGAAGAGCGGGCTTCTTATATCGGAACGTATCGCCTGATCCATCAGGTAGAGCAGTCGGACGGCGCCGCGGTGGGAGCGCTTGTAAATCAGGGAGCCGATATCACCATGCGCAATCTGATGATGGCGGTTCGATCCGAGAGGCGCAGTGGAAAAATGGATTACAGTGTGGATGAATCCTTTGGAAAAGTGGAAGGCAGTGGATATTCCGGCACTTCCATCACCGATCAGATGGAAGCGGCATATCAGAACAACTGCGTGAAAGATGTCGCAGATCTGCTCACACCGGAGCGCATGAAGGTTGTCGCATCACAGACGCCGGACTGGGAGGAGATGACTCCGGAGCAGTTAAAGGAGGCGCTCGCGCAGGCACAGACAGACGATGCCAGCCAGGATTATGCATATGCGAAGGAGCAGCTGGATCAGTTATCGCAGAGCGCGAAAATGACGCAGGATATTTACACGGTACTGCAGAAGTACGACATTCCGAATACCATGACGAACGTCATGGCGATGGAAGCCATGGTAAATGACCGGAACGGCGTATTCCGTCAGATCTTCGGCGAGAGCGCAAAGGGAAGCCACAAAGAGGAAAATGAGGAGCAGCTTGCCCGGGCGAAGGAGCAGGTGCTTGAGGATTTCGGAGAGGCAATCGCAAGCCCGGAGGGGCTTGCCGCTGCACAGGAACAGCTTGCTGAGGTTGCTGAGAATGTAATGAAGGGAATGATCGACAGCGATGACGTGACAAGTCTTGATATCAGGGAGATGCGTCTGTTGTCGGCACAGTTATCCATCGGCAGTATGATGGCAAAAGAAGAGCAGTATGCAATACCGGTGCAGACCGAGAGCGGTGTTGTCGGCATTTCGCTGAAGGTCGTGCGTGGGGATGGTGAAAAAGGGCTGGTTGACATCACGATGGAAACCAAGCTTCACGGTAAGATTGCGGCAACGTTCCAGGCAAAAGAGCATGGCGTCAGCGGTCTGATTGCATCGGACCGGGAGGATACCAAAGAACTTTTAGACAGCCGGCAGGAGAGCCTTACGGCAGTATTGGACAGTGGAAACGAGGCAGATCTTCACTATGCATGCATCGCAGATCTGGATCTGAACCATTTTTCAACAGGCGTCTTTGGCGTGGATGCACCAGAACAGCAGGAGACCACAGAGAAACAGTCGGATACGACGTATCAGGTGCAGACAACAAGGCTATACCATATTGCGGAAAGCTTTGTGCGGCAGGTGCAGGATCTTTTGCAGGGAACAGATGTGCAGGGAGCGGATGCATAAAACAGTTAAAGCAGGGATTCTTCTTCGAGATAGGAGAGAATCCCCAGATAGATGGCATGAGCAAGCTTGCTCTGATAATCTTCGGTCAGGAGCAGATCGGCTTCGCTCTGGTTGCTTAAAAACCCACATTCTACGATTACCGTAGGTGTGGGTGTTTTTTTTAGGAGATAGTAGCTTTCGTTTGCCTTGGCGACGCGTGTATTCTGGGGATCGACTTCAGAGATCAGATGTTCCTGGAGAACGTCCGCTAAGCGCTTGCCGTTTTCGGACTGCCCGTAATAGAATACCTGGGCGCCTTTGATGTCTTCGGTTGTGTAGCTGTTCTGGTGAATGCTCACGGTGAAAGCGGGATTGGCGTCCGCGATTATCTGGCAGCGCTTCTGCATATCCGCGGCTTTTTTGTTGGTGGCGTCTGCGGGTGAGAGACCGGCGTCGGAATCACGGGTGAGAACGACAGAGATTTCTCTCTGTTCCAGAAGATCTTTTAATTTTAAAGCGATGGAGAGGTTGATGTCCTTTTCGAGTGCGCCGTTGATGCCCACCTTTCCGGGGTCACTTCCGCCGTGACCGGCATCGACGACAATACAGATTTTTTCACGTGCCGCCTTTTCACTCTGGACCAGTACGGCGCCCTGCTTTGCGAGAATGAAGGCAGCGGCCAGAAGACAGAGGCTCATGATAAGTTCCAACTTTTTTTTCATGAAATAAAAAACCCCCGGGGATTCGTTCATAAAATGATATTCACGATCCCCGGGGGTTAGAACGGCTAGTTGATGTATTTGATAATGGTATCCCAGACCGCCGGATCCTCCAGACCAAGCTTCCAGAAAGCTCCGCCGGCGAGCTGGTTGGACTGCATTACCTTTAACTTCTCCTCAAGTGAAGTGGCATCCTCCACCCAGATCTTGTAGGTGACGCCGCCGTTGATGTATTCTACATAATACTGTCCGTCTGTGTCGGACCACACCGGAACGGCTCCGTTCGTGCTGATCAGGTTCTGGACTTCTTTCATGCCTGCCGAGTAGCAGTCCAGCTCGTAGAGTGTATCACTGTCGGAGGTGTCCTCGGTTGTACTGACAGCCGCGCCATCGTCCGATACCGGAGTCTCGCTCCAGACACGTGTGTAAAACGGCATACCGAGAATCAGCTGGTCTGCCGGAACGCTTTGGAGCGTATCTGCGACACCCTGATTGACAAAACCGATGGACGACACCGATCCGGCTTCCTCGGAACCTGCGTAATGCTCATCATATCCCATCAGTATGACATAGTCGGCAAAGACTGCCTGCTCGGAGCGGTTATAGAATGCCGTGTAAGCTGTTGGCGGATAATTATCGACGGAAAGGACAATGCCGTTGTTGGCACATTTCAGCGATAATTCCCGGATAAACTGGATATAGGAATCACCGATGGAAGGGTCGAGCGATTCAAAGTCCACGTTAATGCCGTCCAGCTTGTACTGGATCGCAGCGGAGATCAGGTTGTTGATCAGACTCTCACGTCTGGAACTGTAGGTCAGCACCTGCGTGGTATCCGGACTCTCCAGTCCCTGATCCTTGGCGCCGAAGTTGCTTACAAGCGCCCAGACTTCAATGTTGTTCTGGTGACAATAGTTTACATAATCAGAACTTGCCAGGGAACCGATGCCTCCGTTCGTATCCTTTAAGTAAAACCAGGTCGGAGAGATGACATTGAGCCCCTTGGTGTTTGAAAGTACGTTCGCAATGTTTGCGTTCGCACTGCTGTTGGTTACCTGGTGCCAGCCGAGATTAATGGAGAAATCTTTTTTAATATGCGAAAATTCTTCCGCAGTGTAGTCGCTGGTCCGGGTCGCGGTGGAGGTGCTGCCGAGGGCTTTGGTCTTTACATAGCCGATGATGCCGTCCTCCGTCATCACCTTCGTCCAGGTCTCGTCCGGCTCTAAAACCGTGAGCACGGTTCCTTTTGCAAGGTCGGCGAGAATCGGACTCTTGATGCCGCCCTGATAGCGCAGCTCCGTGGATTTCTTGACAGGAGCGGTGTTGTAGTCGCCCCACTGGTTTGTGAGGACAACGCGGTTCGGCTGATCGTATACGGTATAATCAAAATCGGAATACTGTTTTACAAAATCGATCGCAATATATGCGGTGGAGGCATCTGCCTTTACAATCGTGTGATCTAACGTCCGGGCATCTTTGGTCACATAGTAGGTCGTGCTCTCCGCATCCGCCGAGATCAGGTCGGTGGCGGTGGTGTATAAAAGCTTGTTCTCATTGGCATCCCAGAAAAAACGGCTGTTGATCTTATCGTGAACCGTCTCAAAATCCAGATATACGTTTCCGTCGATCAGTCGCCCCTGCACAGACAACACTTCATTATTAAAGATCAGGGCTACGGAATCATCAGATGCAAGCCCGTAATACTCGGATAACTCCTGGTGCTCTTTGGAGGGCGTGTATTTTTCGATCAGTCGTCCGAGCAGCATGAACAGAATGATAATGACGATTAAAACAAGAACGGCAATGACCGGTATAATATTCTTTTTTGTATTCTTCATGGAAAAATCCTTTCTTCTTCTGAGAGATTTCCCCTACATTGTAGCATATTGCAGCACAAAATCAAAGCTATTTGCATCTGCCATTTTTTGCGTGCCGCAGAATGAAAAACGGGAACCGGCCGCGGGAGATTGTGAACTCGGGCGGCAGTTCCCGGCTGTCTTTTTATCAAATAATATTCACTGCATAGACAGTATGACCGGGCATTGAGGAACTCAGTCATTCTGTTCCAGTTACGACTAGTTACGGAAGATCTTTTCTGATCTTATCAAAATGGACTTCCTTTAACACCCCCTCGTCAAAAATATAATCTCTCATGTACGTGCTTTCCTCCTGCACGCAGAGCTGGCTGGCTACATCCTGCGAGCTGCTTTTCGCGCCCTCCAGCCAGATGGTAATGCCTCGATTCTCCAGAGACGTAAGCTCCAGATAGAGTCTTTGCATATGTTCATCATTCACATTAGATTCCCCCAAATCTGAAAAATACCAAAAGGAATTCGCTGGTTACGTTTCGTGATATAAAGAAAAATTGCGCTGCCTGATCCCCGGCAGACAGTGTGTTGCGGTTACAATGAATAAAATGACAGAAGTATGTCAAAAAAAAGAAAGTGCTCCTTCTCTATATGAAAAGGGTTTTTGATGAACGGAACCTCCTGCATGGATATGGAGTGCTGCCTGGAAAAAACGGAATGATTCTGGAATGTTCCCACCTGTACCAGATAATGATAACCTTCCCCAAGGTTTGTAAAGTTGTTAAATTGTTTGAAAAATTCCTCATAACTCCAGGTTTTCCAGAGTGCAAGACTGCCTAGCACAATCTTGCGGTCACAGCGCAGGAATTCTGCGGCAGCGGATTCGTTTAAGCTGCCGAGATCCAGGATCAGATAATCATACCCCATATTCAGCAGGCGGGGCACAGCATCCGGTGCCAGATTCGGATAATAATCCACGCCGTGCAGGCGGAAGTGAAAAAACTCTGCCTTTGAAGTGTCCGCGGCATCCGGCGCTTTGCTGCATTGTAAGGCATGGCGGTGTATGGAGTCCGCAAGAGCAGATTCCGGAATCAGCCGCGCCAGTTCGCTGCGCTTGTGAAGTTCAAGACAAGCGGTGCGCAGTCTTCGCCTGGAGGCACAGTATGTGCTAAGGCTTATGGCGAGCTGTGTCACGCCAGCCCCCGGATGACATCCGAGAATGCCGATGGTGATGTGTGCTTTGGTTTCGTTGCGATCAAAATAGAAGATGCCGTCTCCCTCCTTTCTTCGGTAAGATGGACGAAACAAGCCGTTCCTTTTCGGGTGTTGTATCGTATGGAACCGCATCTTCCGGAAAGCAGTAGACGCGGTGGCCTAACTGCCGTGCGTATGCCTTTGCGGCAGAGCGGCAGCCGTGATTGCAGAGAAAACGTGTCTGTGGCAGCAGTGCCAGCTGTTTCCCATAGGCGGCTGCCTGTACAAAATCCCAGTCTCCTCCGTTTAAGACGAAAAGAATCAGGTCAAAAGAAGCCAGCTCGGCAAGCGCGGGCGCGCGGGTGCCATAGTCCCTTACAACGCAGTCATCCGGCGGAACGGAAACAGATATACTGTCCCCATAGTCCGGAATCCCGCGGAAGCTTCCATAAATAAAGATCCCGCTCTGGTCGATCAGACGATGATTTACCCTGGCGGCGTGTAGAAGCGATGCGCTCCCGTCCGCGGCAATATAGATTGCGGGAATATGCTTTTGATTCATGGTGCTGACAAGAGAAATGGAAATATGCGTGGCGCCTGCCCCGGGTCTGCTCCCGATGACGGCAATGTTCCGAATGAGATGCGAAGACTGCTGATTCTCTGATAATGGTACACGAAGCAGTGCGGCTTTCAGATCGCAGGCCTCCTGACAGCGGTCTGCCGGATCTGCGGCGCACGTCTGCTTCAAGATGCACCGAAGCTGTCTGGAACAGCGGCAGGACATGGCGTCCGAAAGCTCCGTTAAAACCCTGCCGAGACTGTAGATGTCGGCAGCCGGAGTGACGGGCTGTCCGCGCAGGATTTCCGGTGCGCAGTAGCGGCTTGTCCCGTAAAGTTGGAAATTTTTTCCGAAACCGGTAAAAAAAGATGCAATGCCAAAATCGAGTAATTTTACCTGATCTCCACATAATATAATATGCTCCGGTTTTAAGTCCTGATACAGGATCGGGTATGGAGATAAATGATGCAGATAGGTAAAAATGTCGCATAGCTGTATGCCCAGTTTTACGATCAGTTCCTCAGAAATGCTTTTTTGATGAGAGACAAACGTCTCGAGTGATTCACCCTGAATGTATTCTTCAATCATATAAAGATAGGTGTCATCTTCGTCGATATCATATATGAGGGGGATTCCTGGATGATTAAGATTCTTCAGAAGAGCTGCTTCCGCGAGGAAGTCAGATTCCAGGGAGAAAGAAGATCTATCCGCCAGAGACCTGGGGATTCGCTTGATGGCCCGATAAATCTTCAGCTTGAGATGCTCGGCGAGAAATACGGTACCGAAACTACCGGAACCGAGTACGGAAAGAATCCGGTACTTGCCGAACAGAATAACTTCTTCTATGCAAAATCCGCTCCTTTCATAGTGTGGCAGATTCGCATCTCATGCATATGTTTATAACATGAAAAATGTAGTTTGACAATAGCTTTTCGGCAGTTTATAAAGATTTAATAAAAAGGTATACTTTACATCAATATAGCATTTGATTATAATAAATGTACAGTTTACAAGGTTTTCCGGATAAAGGAAGTAATGCGGGAGTTTCGCATGAAAGTTTGGCTGGAAGCTTGGCTTTCAGAATACGGAAAGGCGTGGTGTAGTATGAAAATTGAAAAAGTAAACGACAATCAGATTCGCTGTACGCTGACGAGGGAGGATCTGGCAGAGCGTCAGATCAAGCTGAGTGAGCTTGCATACGGAACGGAGAAGGCAAAGCTTCTGTTCCGCGATATGATGCAGCAGGCGGCGTATGAATTTGGTTTTGAGGCGGATGATATTCCGCTGATGATAGAGGCAATACCGTTGTCACAGGACACGATTATTCTGGTGATTACCAAGGTGGAGTATCCGGAGGAGCTTGATACCAGATTTTCCAGGTTCTCCGATCCGGATCCGGAAGACGTGTACGAGGAGGCAATGGCAGGCGGTGGAGCAGCACCGGCGCCGGAAGGTGCAGATGACATACTGGGGTTGTTCCGCAGGATTCAGGAAGAGCGCAGAAAGGCGGCAGATGCACAGGGCAGTAAGGATAGCTTCGTTTCAGAAGAGAATGATAAGAAAAAAGAAACTCCGGTAAACGTACTTGTAGACATTACGAAGTTATTTGTGTTCAGTGATTTTTCTGAGATAACCAGACTGGCGCACACGCTGCAGGGCTTCTATCAGGGGAATAACGATCTGTATAAGAATGAGGCGGCGCACAAGTATTATCTTCTGGTCAGCAAGAGCAGACAGACACCGGAAGAGTTCAACAAGGTGTGCAATATTTTATCCGAATATGGAACGCAGCAGACGTATACGCCGGCAGCAGGCGCGTTCATGAAAGAGCACTATCAGGTGATTTTGAAAAATCATGCGCTTCAGACGCTGGCAGAGCTTTAAAGGTCTTGCGGCGTTAAGCAACAGAAAAAAGGGTATTCCGGTTCCAGTGGGAACCGGGATACCCTTTTCGTCTGGTGTCTGCCTGCGGATTAAGCGAGATCCTTTGCAAGAAAATCGTTGATCTCTTTTACCAGAGCGTCCGGATCGATACCGTGTACCATGGCAGCCTCTTCTACTGTCTCCATCTGGGAAGACGGGCATCCAAGGCAGTGCATTCCAATATTTAAAAGGATTGGTGCGATATTCTGATCGATCTGAAGTAATTCGCCAATCATCGTGGACTTTGTGATCTGTGTCATAATGATACCTCCTTATGTGATTATGGGCATGTATGATTACATTAGTATGCCCGGCAATGTGCTAATTATAATACGAAACGCCGTGGAATGCAAACAAAGTTTGCGTGAAATACGCAGGTGCGCGGGAAATCTTTTCTGCCGGGTATTCAGTGAAGCGGCAAGTTGGTCGATATATAGGACAGATATGGATAAAGGAGAACGACAGGATGAGAATAAATTATAATGTTTCGGCATCGATAGCGAACAAGAATCTGCTCGGGATTGAGAGTAATTTAAGCCAGTCCATGGAGCGGCTTTCTTCCGGTTTAAAAATCAATCATGCAAAGGATAATCCGGCGGGAATGGCGATTTCCCGCAAGATGAAAGCACAGATTGACGGACTTGACCGGGCATCTGCCAATGCGTCGGACGGTATTTCCGTCATTCACATTTCGGATGGTGCGTTAGGTGAGGTGACAAGTATTCTGCAGCGTATGAGAGAGCTTTCCGTGCAGGCGGCGAGTGACGCGACGATGGGTCAGGAAGACAAGGAAGCCATTCAGAAAGAGATCTCATCTTTAAAGGATGAGGTGGACCGTATTTCCAAGGATACCGAGTACAATACGAAGACACTGCTTGACGGCTCGCTGGACACCAGAGTGTACACAAAGCATGCCAGCCGCATCCAGGTGACGGATCAGGTGAGTCCAGGAAATTACGAGATTAAAGTCAAAACGGCAGCAACACAGGCAGAGGTGACGTCCGGTGCAGATTTTAACAGCACGGCGGCAATCGGCGTTTCCGGCACGATGAGCGTCAATGGATCAACCGTTGAGATCGCGGCAACCGACACGTATCAGGAAGTATACGAAAAGCTCCGGACGGCTGGAGAGATCGGCGAGACACAGATCGAGCGCAGCAAGGCGGACGGAAGCCTGACATTCACGACAGACGCTTACGGATCTGACGCCACATTGAAGCTTTCCTTCAGCAATCAGGCGCTTGCCAATCAGTTTGCACTGTCCGACGCATCCGGCAATAACGGTCTGGTGCAGGATCCGGCGACAAAACAGTGGATTTACGGAAGCCAGCAGACAGATGCTTCCGGCAAGACGACAACGAGTGTTCCGAACGGATCGGACATGGAATTGGATGACGTGGCGAACTGGAAGGGATTTACCTCTTCCGCGACCGCAAAGTGCGACGGTAACCGCGTGACTATCACGGATCTGGGCGGTTTTTCCCTCTCATTCCTGGTGGAAGCAGGATATGAGGACGGTGCGACCAAGACAGATTCTGCCGGCAATGTGTTGGAGACCTATGACGGATCCCTCAAATTTGAGGTGACAGATATGGGAACCATGACGCTTCATATCGGTGCAAACATGGATCAGAATATGAACATCCGGATTCCGGAGATTTCCTGCGAGAGCCTCTATATCGACGATCTGGATGTGACGACGGTCAATGGTGCAGACCGTGCCTTAGACCGTCTGGATGATGCGATTGCAAGAGTCAGCGAAGCGCGTTCTAATCTGGGAGCCTATGAGAATCGTCTGGAGTATTCCACAAACAGTCTGGATGAGTTTGGGGAAAATATGACGGATGCAATGTCGAGACTTACGGACGTTGACATGGCGGAAGAGATGACGAACTATACACATCAGAATGTGCTCAATCAGGCGGCAATTTCTGTTTTGACACAGGCAAATGATCTGCCGCAGCAGGTACTGCAGATTCTGCAGTAGGCGCGATGAGGTATGAGAACGGAGGTCTGTTTTGAAAAAAGAACAGATTGTAGATTTTACCAGGCGGATCAGTCAGGCGAACCGGAGCGGACTGGTCGTGGTTATGTATGATATTTTTTTCACATATCTGGATGATGCCAGGGCGGCATACGATGCAGCCGACTGGGATGCCTACAAAGAAGCATTGCGGAGAGCGCAGCGCGCGATTGACGAACTGATATCGGCGCTCAATTTCTCCTATGACATGGCGAAGAATCTCTACAGTATCTATGTGTTCTGCAGAGATTCGATCGCAAAGTCTCTCTACAAGAGAGATCTGGCAGATGCCGAGGATGCCTGCCGCCTCATGAAAAAGCTCTATGACGGCTTTTTGCATGCGGCCGAGCAGGATCATTCGGAGCCGCTTATGAAAAATACGCAGCAGGTGTATGCCGGGTATACTTACGGACGTGACAATCTGGTGGAGACTTGTCAGGATTCCGATAGTTCCAGAGGATTTTTGGTATAAAAATCCTCTGGATTTTTTTGTGTGCGCAGCTCATAGTTGCGGATGCTTGTAAGAAGAAATTTGTAGCGCATCTGCACGGAATTTAATTCATAAATGTAACAGTCGATCAGATCCGGATCGATGACGTTTTCCAGATTGCGGTAGGCGTCCTGCAGATCCTGTGCCGTCTGGTGCAGATCGTTTATCAGCAGCGTATAATGATTATCATTCGTTTTTTCAGGTTGAAAAAAACGCAGCATAGTTCCTCCAGATCTATGGGTTCTGCCGAAGTCTGCGGCAGTGTTGTTCCTTCTATCTTATTCAAAGTATAAGCAAATAAATCCCATTCTATACAAAAAACGGTAAAAATCTGTCCGTCCGCCGGAACAGACAAACTGGCATAAACGGACGCGGACATTCATAGATATAGAAAAAAGTGTGGAGGAAACGCCATGCAGGAAATGTCGCTGACATCATTCTGGATCATTGCGGGAAGCTGTGTGCTGGTCCTTGGAATTATGATATTAAAAAATCGGGCAAGGTTTGCATTGAATTTTCTGGTGCGCGCGGTCTTGGGTGCCTGCGCCATCGCATGTGTGAACAAATGGCTCGCACAGCAGGGAATCATGCTTGCCGTCGGCATCAATCCGGTGACCCTTTTGACAACCGGAAGCCTTGGTTTTAGCGGGGTTGCGCTTCTTTATGGAATTTTGCTGCTCAAAATTTTGTGAGAATCTTACAAATGTAAATAAAATGCGAAAAACCTATAGACAAAGCAAAAATGAATTGCTATAATCCGATTTACAAATGAACGAAGGGGTGGTGAGTTGGGGAACTTATGACACTGACGCTGCTGACGGTACTTGTATTTGCGGTCGCAGCGGACTTCCGGGAGATGCGGATCAGTAACCGGCTGATTGCTTCCGGACTTATGATGGGACTTACACTGCGCATTCTGGGGGAAGGCGGTGCGGGCATTGTTCATTTCCTGGTGAACATTTCTATTCCGGTTATCTTATTGTTTCTTTTATTTCAACTGCGTGTAATTGGCGCAGGAGATATCAAGTTATTTTCCGTAGCTGGTGGATTTCTTTCAATGAGACAGTTGTTATATGTCATACTGGCGGCATTTGTGACGGCAGCAGTAATTGGACTGGGGAAGCTGCTGTATCAGAAGCGAATGGCGGGAATATTCGGGAATCAGAGAACACTGATTCATTTTTCAGCGATGATTTTAATTGGATATTTTATTGTAGTCTGGGGGTGTGCCATTGAATAAAATTGCGGTGGCAGTCTGTGATACAGACCGGGAATACCGGGACAGATTTGTCACATACCTGGTGGAACGCAAGGCGGAAGAATATGCAGTATCCGCATTTTCGATGCCGGAGAAGCTTTTGGAAGCGTTGGAGGAAGAGAAGCCGGATCTTGCGATATGCGGGACCGGATTTGAAGAGATGGCGGAGAGACTGGCGGGATACGATATTCCGGTGCTGGTCTTGCAGGAGACGATGGCAGATGCGGTTGCGGAATCGGTAACGTACGGTTCCGTGCCGGAAAGCTGCCGTGGAATCTGCCGTTATCAGTCCATGGAGGTCATTCTGCATGAGGTGCAGGTGATGACTCTGACGGGAGCCGGCAGCAGAAGGATGGAGAATGTCGGAACGGGAATGGAGGTAATTGGTGTTTACTCTCCGATCTGCCATGAAATGCAGATGCCGTTTTCGATGGTTCTCGCACAGAAGCTGTCGACGGAGAAGAAGGTATTATATGTGAATCTGATGGAACATTCCGGGATGCTGGAGCTGCTTGGCGTTCCGGGAGAATGTGATCTGGGCGAGGTGATTCTCGCATTGCGCAGGCAGCGCCTTACGGCGGAAACGCTTGGCAGAGGGATTCATGAGACCGAGTGGATGCACTATGTAGAGCCGTTTGATAATCCGGAGGATCTGGGGGAGATGACCGCGGGGGATCTGCAGGAACTGATCTCCTTTCTGGAGAAGCAGACGTCATATGAGATCCTCCTGTTGGATTTTGGTCAGGGGTTAAGGGATTTTCTATCCTTTCTGGGGCTTTGCACCAGTATTTATTGTCCAATGAAGAGCGGCTTTTACTACGACTGCCGGATGGATCATTTCCGCAGATACCTGGAAAGAGAGCCTGCGGTGGACATTGCAGACCGGATGCAGGTGATAAGGCTCCCGTTTTCTGCAGGAAAGATACGTGCGGGAATGGATGTGTACCGTCAGTTTTTGTGGAGTGAATTTGGTGACTATGTCCGGAACCATATCGGTGGACAGGAAGAATAAGACCGGGACAGGGGGATGCGCAATGCAGATTGCGGGAGAAGAGATAGAACGGCTGCGCAGACAGATCATGGAGCAGATCGACCTGACGCGGACGGTGGAGGACGAGGAGGTATATCAGCTGATCGAAGCACAGGTAAGGGACTTTGCTAGAGAGAGGATGCTTACGCTGGGGGAGCGGGAAGCTGTGGTACAGACTCTGTTTTATTCCCTGCGCAAGCTGGATGTACTGCAGGAACTGCTGGAAGATCCGGCAATCACGGAGATCATGGTAAACGGTGCAGAACATATCTTCTACGAGAAAGCGGGACGGCTGTACAAAGCGGAGTACGGGTTTTCCTCCAAAGAAAAGTTAAATGATGTGATCCAGCAGATGGCAGGATACAGCAACCGTATGGTGAATGAGGCATCTCCGATTGTCGATACCCGTCTGGCGGATGGTTCCCGCGTCAATATTGTGCTGGAGCCGGTGGCGATCGACGGGTCGGCCGTTACGATCCGGAAGTTTCCGGAAAATCCGATCAGTATGGAGGATCTCATCCGGATGGGAAGCATCTCACAGGAAGCGGCAGATCTACTGAAAATACTGGTGCGGTGCGGCTACAATATTTTCATTTCCGGGGGAACCGGTTCCGGAAAGACTACCTTTTTGAATGCACTTTCCCAGTATATTCCCCGCGAGGAACGTATCATTACAGTCGAAGATTCGGCGGAACTACAGCTTTTGGACAAGCCGAATCTGGTGCGGCTTGAGACGCGCAATGCCAATACAGAAGGCGTTACGCCGATCACGATCCGCGATCTGATCCGGACGGCGCTTCGCATGCGCCCCGAGCGCATTATCGTCGGGGAATGCAGAGGCGCGGAGGCGCTGGATGTATTGCAGGCAATGAATACCGGGCATGACGGAAGTCTCTCGACCGGGCACGCCAACTCGTGCAAGGATATGTTAAGCAGATTGGAGACGATGGTTCTGATGGGCATGGAACTGCCGCTTTCCGCGATACGCAGTCAGATTGCATCGGGGATCGATATCCTGATCCATCTGGGAAGGCTGCGGGATAAAAGCCGTAAGGTATTAAAAATAGTGGAAATAGCAGGAATGGAGCAGGGCGAGGTTATGCTCCATGAATTGTTCAGGTATGAAGAGTCCGGGGAGGAGGCAAGGCATGTGAGGGGAACCCTGATGAGAACCGGCCGGCTGATGCATACCGAAAAATGTGAGCGTGCAGGAATGAACCCGGAGAAGGAGGGGAGCAGTGGACTATAGAAAATACCGGGCAGGTTTTGTGGAGAAACTGGCTTGTGCGGCAGTGGGAGCAGGGGCGGCAGGAATGGCAGCGTGGCTGTTTTACCGGTCTGTGTGGGGAATGCTGCTGTTTCCGGCAGCGTACCTGGTATGCGTGAAAAAGTATTGCGCTCTGCAAAAGGAAAAGAGAAAGGAACAGCTGCTCATGGAGTTCAAGGATGCCATGCAGTCTGCATCGGCGGCGCTGCTGGCAGGATATTCCATAGAAAATGCATGGAGGGAGACGGAGAAAGAACTTCTGGAATTGCATGGGGAGAAGGGATTTATGGCGGCAGAGGTGCGCTGGATGAATGAGGGGGTGCGCATGAACGAACCATTGGAGCGACTGTTGCTTTCGTTTGCGGCGCGAAGCGGGTGTGAGGAGATCGAGAGTTTTGCGGAGGTGTTCGCGTTTGCAAAGCGGAGCGGCGGAGACTTTGTCCACATTATGCAGACGACGGTACAAAAACTCGCGGGGCGGATTGAAGTCGAAAGGGAAGTGGCAACCGTGCTTGCAGGAAAGCGTCTGGAGGGGCGGATTATGGAAATAATGCCGCTTGCAATTCTGGCATATCTTCAGGTGGCATCGGGAGAATTTCTGGACGCTTTGTATGGCAGCGTATTCGGGGTGGCCGTCATGAGCATCGCGTTTTGCTGCTATCTTGCCGCCATCAAATGGTCAGAGCATATATTGGATATTCAGATCTGACGAAAGGTTTGTGGATAAAGAGGGGGAAAATGTGATTGTATGTGGAATAGCGCTTGGACTGGCGGTGCTCGGATGGGCAGTCAGCCGGAAATGGGGCAGGAAAGAATGGCAGAAAGGGGCGGCAGTCATTGCGGCAGCGGCATGTCTCGGGCTGCTGTCCGGATACATGGAACTGCAGACAGATGAGGATCCGGAGAAGGGGCTGCTTCGGAGAGAAAATGGAGAAGGTGACTACGAGGCAGACCTGCGTATGTATGTGGATGCGGCGAAAAAGGCCAAAGCTTACACGGTGCAGGTGCCGGAGCAGGAGCTGACAAAGCAGGAGGAGCAGGCATATCTTCGAGCGGCAGAGGAAGAACTCATTAAGGAATTCCCGGGAGACAATGAATCTGTGAATTGTATCCGGGATGCTGTTGTCATTCGTGAGGAATATCAGGAAGGGCATGTTGAGGCGGAATGGAGCTTTGACAATTACCGGCTGATAGAGAGCCGCACTGGAAGAATTGTGGGAGAACCGGACGAGGAGGGGGAGCTGGTGAATGTGCAGGTCACTCTGACATGTGGAAAATCCAGATGTGTACAGGAGTTTTATATCTGCGTGTATCCCAGACTGTTAGACGAGGAAGAGCGCTTCCGGAAGGGGATTTCAGAAAAGATTGCGCGACAGCAGCCGGAGGCGGGAGCGGACAGACTTTTTCTGCCGGATGAGGTGGAGGGACATACCATACACTGGGAGCAAAGGCGCGATCAGAGACCGGAAAAGATCCTTATACTGGGCGTGATTCTCGCCTGCTTTGTACCGGTGGTATCCATGAGCAGAAAGCAGGAGGAGCAAAAGAAGCGCAAAATGCTTCTGGAACTCGAGTATCCGGATCTGGTGAGCAAGCTGGCCTTGCTTCTGGGGGCGGGAATGACGCTTCAGGGAGCGTTCAGAAAAATTGCCGGAGCTTATGGACAGAAGCGGACACAGAATAAAACGGCGGAAATGCCCGCCTATGAGGAGATGCTGGTCGCCTGCCGACAGATGGAGAGCGGTGTGGGGGAACAGCGGGCGTATGAGCATTTCGGAGAACGGTGCGGTGTGGCATCCTACCGGAAGCTTGCCGGCATACTGACGCAGAATCTGCAAAAAGGAACCCGCGGTATTACGGTACTGTTGGAGCAGGAAGCGCAGAATGCGTTTGAGGAGCGGAAGCATGCCGCAAAACGTTACGGTGAGGAAGCCGGAACAAAATTGCTGTTTCCGATGATGCTGATGCTCGGAATTGTGATGGTGATACTGTTGGTGCCGGCGGTGCTGGCATTTCAAATTTAGAAAGGGAGGGATTCTATGAGAGGGATCAGAGAGTTTATCAGAGAAGAAGACGGTGTGGGAGTTGTGGAATTGATTCTGATTCTGGTCGTGTTGATCGGGCTGGTACTGATCTTTAAAGATCAACTTACAAGTCTGGTGAACGATATTTTCGATACGATCACGAAAAAGGCGGGAAAGGTCTGAGAATGAGAAAGAGAGCAAGTATTACGGTATTTTCCGCACTTGCGTTTGCGCTGGTGGCATCCTTCCTTATGGCTCTTCTGGAGGCGGGGAGGGTGTACCAGATACAGACGTATGCAGATATGAAGTCCACGCTTGCGCTGGAGTCGGTATGCGCAGAGTATCAGCCGGTGCTCTGGGAAGAATTTCATCTGCTGGGACTGGATGGCGCCTACGGTGGGGATATATTTTCCATGGATCATGTAACCGCTGTTTTAAGAGAGCGGCTTGACCGGAATCTGGACGTTGATGGAGCGGGAGGAAGCATCCTGCAGGTCACCCTTGCAGGAGCAGAGCCGGTGGCATACCGTCTGATGACGGATCAGGAGGGAAGCGTGTTTCTGCACTGTGTGGCAGCATATATGAAGCAGAATATGGCGATGGAGACCATACGGGCATTACAGGAACGCTATGGCGAGCATGAGCAGGTGGAACAGAGCGGACAGGGGGAAGAGAGTATCGAGGATGCCAGAACAGCGATCGAAGAGGCAAAAAGCGAACGCCGGGAACAGGCAGAATCGGACGGGACGGAAGCGGTGATACCGGAACTTCCGCCGGAGCAGGAAAATCCGCTAGAGGTTGTTCATGCGATAAAGCAGAACGCACTGCTTGGAATGACGCTGGGGGATTTTGGTGCGGTCTCGACGAGGCAGACCGATCTGGGTGATTCGATAGAGAGGCGGCAGAAACAGACCGGCAATATGGAAATACAGGTGTCGGACTGGTATGACAGAATACTCGCACTGGAATATATGGATCAATATTTTGGAGATTATCTGGGAGAATCAGAGGATCACGCGCTGGCATATGAACTGGAATATGTGCTGGCAGGAAAAGGATCGGATAAAGAGAATCTGGAAAGCGTCATCAAGCACCTGCTGTTTGTCCGGGAGGCAGCCAATATCACGCATATCCTCGGAGATGGGGACAAGCGGGCAAAGACGCTTGGAATGGCGGAGGCGCTGGCGGGATTTACGGGAAATCCTGCGGTTGTGCGGCTTGTCCAGACGGGGGTAATCGCGGCGTGGGCGTATGTGGAGAGTATTTTGGACATCCGGGCATTGCTGGCGGGGGATAAGATTGCCTTGATAAAAACTGAGACGCAGTGGACAGCGCAGTTTGGCAGTCTTGCGGCGGCGTTTGAAGACGGCAAAAAGGCAAAAAACTGCGAAAACGGTGTGAGTTATCAGGGCTACCTGAAGGGATTCCTGTATACAGTGTCATCAGAGCGGCTGGCGTACCGGATGATGGACATCATGGAACGGACAGTACGCCTGCATCCAATGTATGCAGACTGCCGCATGGATCATGTGCTGTGTGGCATAAGTTACCGCATGGATTATGAGTGGCAGCCGTTGTTTTCCGGGCTGATGGTACATACAGGGAGAGATCTGTCCGGTCTATGCTATCAGACACAGCGAACGTTTTCGTATGATTGAGGAGGGAGGTGTTGCGGTGTCTCTTTATGAGGTAGAAGCAAGGCGAATCATAAAAATAATAAGAAAGGACAAATCTCTCCCCGAACAAAATTCCATATCTGGTTCAGAAAATATCGCGCGAAAAGGGACACCGCAATGCCTCCGTCTGTCTGCAGTATTTACACTGGAGGCAGCAGTCGTGATGCCGGTGCTGGCATGCTTTTTTGTGAGTGTTCTCTTTTTCTTCCGCATCATGCAGATTCAGCTTGAGGTGCAGAGGGCATTGGATGATACGGGACGGAAGCTGGCAGTCTGCGCGACAACTGTGTCATCCGACGGGGCGGCGCTCCCTGGAATGGCAGAGGCTTTGCTTTTGAGAGAGATGGCGGACCGCACGGAAGCAGAAATTTACATCACAGGAGGAAAGTTTGGAATCAGCCTGATTGGATCCGATTTCTCCGGGGAGGAGATCACACTGCGGGCGGCGTATCATATCCGGCTGCCCATCCGGATCTTCTGGTTGTGGGATTTTGCGATGGAACAGCGGGCAGATTGCAGGAAATGGACAGGATGGAGTGCTGCAGAGGGAAGTGATGAAGACCAGTGGGTGTATGTCACACAGACAGGAACCGTCTATCACAGGGAGTATAGCTGCACGCATCTGGAGCTGTCGATCCGGTCTGTGGCGGAGGCGGAAATTGCGGCACTTCGCAATGAGAACGGGGAAGCATATAGAAAATGCATGCAGTGCCGGTATGCGGAAAATGCATTCGGACGGCTCTATATTACGAACCAGGGCGACTGCTACCACAAAGATCTTGGCTGCAGCGGCATCAAGCGAACCGTCCGCATGATACGGCTGTCCGAGGTGGGAACACGCAGACCGTGCAGCCGGTGCGGGCAGTAGCGGGAGAGAGATGGATGAGAGGAGAAGAAAGACAATGCAGAATTGTGTGGGTGAGGTGTTGCTGCTTGGAATATTTGCGGTCACGGCATACCGCGACTGGAAGGAACAGATGATATGCGTGTATGTGCCTCTTGCGGCGGGAATTGCAGGACTGGTTCTTCACCTGATGCTCCCGACACAGAAGCTGACGGATCTGCTGTTGGGTGCAGGAATCGGCGCGGTGCTTTTGCTTGCGGCTTGGGTCAGCAGGGAGGAGATTGGCTACGGGGATGGCGCAATGCTGATGGCAAGCGGTATTTTTCTGGGATTCTGGCGGAATGTGGAGTTGTTTTTAACGGCGCTTATGTTGATTGTTCCGGCGGCGTTGTTTGGACTCATTGTGAAGCATAGAAGAAAGGATTACCGGATGCCGTTTCTTCCATTCCTTTTTGCGGCGTATGTATTTCAGCTGGGATGGCGGTAGAAAACGGGACGAAATGGAGAATTTATGAACGGATGGAGAGGAAGTCTGACCATAGAGGCGGCGCTTGTGGTGCCGCTCGTGCTGGCGTTGTTTGCATTCGCCATGAAGAGCGGTATTCAGATGTATACAGAGTGCAGGGACACCGCGCTGGCGATAGGGCAGGAGCAGGAAATAGAGGCGGTAAAGATGTTTTACCGCTGGCAGGAAGCGGGGGAATTATTTCAAAATGAAGATACAGTATATTAGAAAACTGACGGCAAGCTACATGGTGCTCGCGCAGTGTGAAGAATTGCAGGAATGGGAAAAAAAGATGATTGCTCATGCTCCGAAGGGGAATATTGTGTTTGCGGAATGTGTGCAGGAGAACGGAGAAAAGTATCTGTGGTATAACATTACAGGAAAACAGGCGCTGGATGCGGTGTTGGAGACGGAGACGTTTTCCTATGATATGTTGTGCAATGTACTCAACGGAATTTATGAGGCAGTGCAGCAGTTAGAGGGAATGCTGCTGCCGGCACAGAGTATTCTGTTGTCGGCGGAAAGTATTTTCGTAGATTACCGGACCAGACAGATTTCTTTCTGCTACTATCCGGGGAATCCAATGCCGCTGCCGGAAGCCTTCCGGACGTTCATGGAATATCTGCTGACACGACTGGATCATTCGGATGAGCGTGCGGTCAAAGCGGCATATGATATTTACGGACAGAGCAGTGCAGGGGGAGTGGAGTTAAAGGAGCTGAAATCGCTGCTTTTAATGCCGTATGAAAAGGATGAAGCGAAGACAGAGCCGGAGGGTCTGGATGACACAGAACCAGAAGGGTCGAAAGCATATGCCACTGTCGGACAGAAGGAACAGGACGGGAAGCGGGATGCTTCCATATGGAAGCAGATTTTTCGCGGAGAGAGCACGGTGCAGGAACTGCTTGCGGCAGTGTGGGAGAAAATATGGAAAACGACAGGCACAGCTGCAGGCAGACCGGCGGGCGGAGCTGCAGGCAGACTGGCAGGCGGAGCTGCAGGCAGACCGGCGGGTGAAAAGGCGGGCAGACTGACAGGCGGAGCTGCGGGCAGACCGGCAGGTGAAAAGGCAGGCAGAGTGACAGGCAAAGCGGCAGCATCCGGGGACAAAAGAAGAATGGGCAGATGGAAGATCGGCGGGAATATGAAAAATATGCAGAAGGAGCCGGAGGCGTTTGTCTTTGAACCGGAGGAAGAGGAACATAAATCCGCAAATCCCACGGTGCTTTTGGCGGGAATCTCGCAGAAACCGGCGGGAATCCTGCGCTACGAAGGAACCGGCGGATACTCGGATCTGGTGATAGAGAAAGACAACTATGTAATCGGGAGTGCAGCGGAGTGTGATGGCCGGATTCCGAGTGCGACCGTGAGCAGGAGGCATGCAAAGATCAGCAAAAAGGGAGCTGTCTTTTTTATAGAGGATCTCAATTCGTCGAACGGCACCAGAGTGGGTGGAGAATTGCTGAATTATAAAACAGGAATGAGTCTGCAGAAAAATGAGGTCGTGATGTTTGCAGATGAAAAGTTTAGATTTATTTAAGAAAAAATGAGGGAAGTACGTTTGCAATCTGCGCCCGGTCTAACTATAATAACCATATTATAAGAGTGCAGACAGAGGTAACGCGTATGGAAAATGCAGCAGTCGCAAATGTATTAAGAGGAGAAGGCTACCGCTATTGTCACACCAATCTGGCGGAAGCCGGAATTTATTATAAGTATTATCAGGAGGGGTTCCATATTGTAATGGCGGTAGATCTCTCCGGCGGAAACCGGTTCTCTGTGCAGCAGTACCGGAGCATGGAAGAACACGCCATGGATCTGTTCTATCATCCGCAGGGGAGACTTGGGGATTTCCCGGATGGATTTCCGGTATATCATGTGGAGATGCTGACACTTCTGATCGGCGGAGATTCCGAGGTGGAACGAAAGTTGTGCGCAGAGTGCAGGAATGTGTGGGTATATCAGCCCCAAAGCGGACGGCTGCTGATCTATGAGAACCAGCCGGGAGATTTTTTCGACCTCCGGAGAGCATTAGAGCAAGGCGTCGGGGGCGGCGGCACGGGAGAGACATCATGGCATGGCACCGGAACAGGTGGCGCGGGAGAGACATCGTGGCATGGAGCCGGAACGGGGGGCCGGAGACAGACGCCGCTGCATGGAGCCGGAGCCGGTGGCTGGGGAGCGACGCCGCGGCAAGGTACAGGTGCCGCATATGCGTCTGCACAGAATACGGCAAAGAACCGGTTGGGCATTTTGTGGAAGAACATCCGGGCGGAATATGTGACCATCGCTCTCGTTGTTGTCAATGTTATAACATATCTTGTGCTTGAATGGCTCGGAGATACGACGAACGGATTCTTTATGGCGGAGCACGGCGCGATGTACCCGGATTTTATCCGGATCAACCATGAATGGTGGAGGATCATAACTGCTGGCTTCCTTCATTTCGGCGCGGTACATCTGGTGAATAATATGGTGATTTTATACTGTATGGGATCAAGACTGGAGCGTGTCACAGGGCATCTGAAGTATTTTCTGATTTATCTGGTTTCCCTGATCGGGGCGGGACTGCTCTCCTACGGGATGATGCTTCGCACCGGCGATTATGCAGTGTCGGCAGGAGCTTCGGGTGCTATTTTCGGAGTGATTGGCGGATTCCTGTGGATCGTGATACTGCACCGGGGCAGATTTGAGCAGATTACAACCCGGGGAATTATGATGATGATTGTACTTACCATCTATTACGGGTTTTCCTCGGCGGGAATTGATAACTGGGGACACATCGGAGGTCTGCTTGCCGGATTTTCCGCGACAGTCATTTTATATCACAGAAACCGTCAAAAATATTGATTTTGTGAGCAAAAATTTATATACTGAAAGCAGTATGTTCCATAAAGCGACAGATGGGACAAAACGGAGGCTTTGAATGAAAGTAAATATTTATTACGGTGGACGGGGACTGTTGGACGATCCGACACTTTATGTTTTGAATAAGATGGAAGAAGTGCTGCGCGAACTGCGTGTGATGGTCGAGCGGATCAATATCTATGAGCACAAGAATGAAATAGCGACCCTGCCGCAGACGATGAAAGAGGCGGACGGTATTATTCTTGCGACCACGATCGAGTGGCTCGGAATCGGCGGCTACATGCAGCAGTTTCTGGATGCATGCTGGCTGTACGGCGATAAGGAGAAGATTCAGACGACCTATATGCAGCCGATCGTGATGTCTACGACTTACGGAGAGCGTGAGGGTGAGATGACGTTGGCAAATGCATGGGAGATTCTCGGCGGGCTTCCTTGTCCGGGACTTTGCGGATATGTGGAGGATCTGGTGTCGTTTGAGATGAACAAGGACTACACGGTCATTATTGAGAAAAAGGCGGAGAACCTCTACCGGACGATTTCTCAGAAGATGAAAAGTCTCCCGAACAGTAACCTCGCAGTCAGACAGAGTGTGCTGCGCACACCGCAGCTGGAACTCACGCCGCAGGAAAGTGAGCAGCTGTCCAAGTATGTATCGGATGACAGCTATGTGAAGAAGCAGAAGGAAGATATTCAGGAACTGGCATCCATGTTCAAGGATATGCTGGGGAAGGTCAGTCAGGAAGATGATGTGGCCTATATCGATCAGCTGCGCAATGCGTTTGTTCCGCAGCAGGATTTTCATGCGAGATATCTGTTTATGTTTGCAGATAAGAAAAAGCCGCTTTTTATTGAAGTGAAGGATGAGGATCTTACGGTACGATACGGTCAGGAAGAGAATATTGATATCTATGCAAAATTGACACCGGAAGTAATGGATGGTGTGATTGCCGGGAGAATGACATTCCAGAGAGCCTTTATGACAGGCGAGATGACTGCGAAGGGCAATTTTAAGATTCTGCGGATGCTGGATACCGTGTTCAATTTTGCGTAAGAGGAAGTGCGATGGTGAAGGTGCATCCGTCACCCGGTCTGGAATCGCAGGTTAATGTACCGTGGTGTGATTCGATGATCTGACGGGTAATGACAAGTCCCAGACCGCTGCCTCCCGTTTTGGAGGTAATAAAAGGCTGGAAGATGGTATCCGCCAGAGCCGGGTCGAGTCCGCCGCCGTGGTCAGTGATGGCAATGCTCATAAAGGGTTCTTCATAAAAGACGTGGACATCGGTAGTGCCACTCTCATGCATGGCTTCAAATGCATTTTTGATAATATTTATGACAGCTTGTTTTAAAAGCTGCGGATCCAGTTCGATCAGGGGAAGGTTCTCTTCAAGCTGGAAGTTACAGACAAAGTTCTTCCAGGACAGTACACGGATGGAAGTGTCGATCTGATGCATGAAAGAATAGATGTTTACCTGCATCAGGTTTAAATGATTAAAAAGACGCGCAGACGACAGTTGGATGACCATATTCTTCAGAAAACAGAGTTCTGACATGGATTCATTCCAGTAGTCGAATTCCCGCACTTCAGGATGTTTTTTCTCAACGAGCTGAAGGGAGCTGTTTATCAACGCAATAGAATTTTTTATTTCGTGGAAAATATGAAGGTAATCCTCGTTGCTTAACAATGTAATCCCTGCCTTGTTGATCTAATTTAACATGTGACACAACTTAGTGTAGCATTTATACAAAAGAAGTTCAATAACAACCAGTTTACAAAATTCGACAGGTGTAAGAAAGGAGTAATCATATTATGAGACAAGCAGACTGTATTTTTTGTAAGATTATTGCAGGAGAGATTCCATCCAACACGATTTATGAGGATGACACATTTAAGGTGATTCTCGATGCAAGCCCGGCGTCAAAAGGACACGCGCTGATTCTTCCGAAGGAGCACTATGCGGATATCTATGATATCGATGAGGAGGTTGCAGGAAAAGCCATGAAGCTTGCCAAGAAGCTTGCGGGACATATGACAGAGGTTCTTGGCTGTGATGGATTTAATATTCTTCAGAATAATCACGAAGTTGCAGGACAGACAGTATTCCACTTCCATATGCATCTGATTCCACGCTATCAGAACGCGAAGAATAACGACATTCTGATGTGGAGCCATGAGAACTTCTCGGATGAGGAGATGGCGCAGATCAGAGATTCTCTGAGCCGGAACTAGAAGCGGAGCATGGCTTTGGATTAGAAATGATCATTCAAAGGAATTGTCGCAATAAGCATAGACCGCTTTTGGATGATAAGTAATATTATTAGAAACATACTTGCGGATTTCATGTGAAAATGCAGATGGAATTTCGGTCAAAAAATGTGGAATTTCTAACCAGCCGAATGTTTGCATCATCGATGATCCGTGTCTTTCCAAGTTTGGAGCACTCCGTGGGTCATGTCCGCATCCCGGAAGACAATTTGTAGGACTTTTGTGCCGCACTTACCTGTACTCCCGCAATAAAACATAACCGCGCGAAGCCGATGTCTGAATTGCCATCTGCCATGTTTTTAATAGCAGATGGCAACGAGTTTCGGTTCGCGCGGTTTTATATTGTCTATGAGGGAGTACAGTTAGTGCGGCCAGAAAGTCCGCCCATTGTCTCCGGTGTGTCGGACATGCACCCGTCGGATTGTCCAAACGTGGAAGAGACACGGAATCCGATGCAAACATTCAGCCGGAAGAAATGCTCACATTTTTCTCCAACGAATATTCCATCTGCATTTCCATCTGAAATCCCACGATATGATCTTCTGATAATATTACTTATCAACATACGATATGTTTATTGCGACAATTCCTTTTTATACAGGAACCTCTATTTGTGAGAAGATGCCTCGCGGATCAGTCCCATGATCGTCTCGATGGAGTTTGTGACCTTGCTGTGCTCCATGGCATCGATATAAGCGTCCTTTTTGTGGAAGACATGGTCGATGGCTTCCAGCAGAGTGGTGTTGGTCAGCTCCTCCTCCTCAAGAACATAACTGAATCCCTGGGAACGGAAAGAGTTGGCGTTTAAGATCTGATCGCCGCGGCTGGCTGCTGCCGGGAGCGGAATCAGGATATTCGGTTTGCGCAGTGCGAGAAGCTCGCAGATCGCGTTGGCTCCGGCGCGGGAGATGACAAGGGAGGAGAGCGCGAACAGATCGGCAAGTTCCTCATTGGCATACTCAAACTGGGCATAACCGGCGATGGCATTCAGGGAAGCGTCCACATTTCCCTTGCCGCACAGGTGAATGACATTGTAATTTTTAATCAGTTCCGGAAGCAGATCCCGGATGGCGGTATTGATGGCACGGGAGCCGCTGCTTCCGCCGACGACCAGAAGTGTTGGCTTTGCGGAATCTGTAAAATTACAGAGTGCAAAAGCGCGGCTGGCATCTCCTGACAGTAATTCCGCTCGGATGGGTGTGCCGGTAAGCACGGCTTTTTCCTCCGGAACATGTGCCATTGTCTCCGGAAAATTGCAGCATACTTTTGTGGCTTTTGGAATTGCAATGCGGTTGGCAAGTCCCGGCGTGAGATCCGATTCATGGATGATCGCAGGAATATGGCAGCGGCTTGCTGCAAGCACAACCGGCACGGAGACAAAGCCTCCCTTTGAGAAAACAACATCCGGCTTTAACTTTTTCAAAAGACGGACGGACTGATGATAGCCTTTTAAAACTTTGAACGGATCCGAAAAATTTTTCGGATCAAAATAACGCCTGAGCTTTCCGGACGAGATACCGTAATACGGCACACCCTGCTCCTCGATCAGCCGTTTTTCGATTCCCTCATAGGAACCGATGTAGGATATTTCATAACCTTCCTTCTGCAGAGCTGGAAATAAAGCAATATTCGGCGTTACATGCCCTGCAGTTCCCCCTCCGGTCATAACAATTTTCTTCATAGTAAGAATCCCTTTCCTAATGGTCTGCTTCCCTTATTTATAATACCCTTATGCATAAAAGTCAAGAAAAGACTTGGAGATCGGGCTTTGCGGCGGCAATGGAAAAAGGGTGCGGATGATGCCGGCATGGGATGTAAAAAGATTGTCGCAAATTGCGGCGAGATCACGGGGAAAGCCTCTTTTCAAATCCGTGCAGATTCCTTATAATATAGAAGAAATCGGACAGGAAAAAGTCTGATCGGAAAGAGAGGTAATGGACATGCTCTGGCTGGAACATATTTCACCGGAACAGTTGCAGATGGGGATTGCAGTGTGCAGTCTGCTCACCGTGATGCTTCTGATTGTCACATTACATAAGATAAACAGAATCCAGAGATATATACAGAAGAAACAGACCGGCACCGACAGAATGGAGAGCGCAGAGTTCGGGAGCGCTTTTCCGGCGGAAGGTGTTTCGCAGTGTGAGGCGGCAGCCGAAGGAGCGAAAAAATACCCGGCGGACATGCTGATTGATGAGGTTATTGAAGAGGTATTTTCTTAAGAAAATCTTCATAAAAACGAAAAACTGGCAAAATGCACAAAAAACAGCCGGAAGTCTTGTAAAATGGGGCTTCCGGCTGCCTCTTTCTATAGAAAAACAGCGGCATGAAGACGCGGAAAGCCCCGAAAACTTGACAAAAAACAGTACCTTTGTTATAATTCCTGCTGTAACAAATCCGTAACAATTGTAACAAAATATGAATAAAACAGCACAAAGGTGTAATACTATTTCAATAAACATGTGATTACACCGATGGAGGGTTCTATGAGTTTGAAGAAAAGAGCGATTGAGGGAATCGTGGTTGCCGGATCTCTGGTGATGATGAGCACAATCGCACAGGCTGCTGATCTTGACGGAGTACAGGTAAGGAATGCAGCGGTACAGGCAGAGACGGACTTCGCTACAGTGGGAACAGCAGGAGTTGTTGCCCGGTTAGATCAGTTAGAAGCAGAGGCATTTGGTGATATTGAAGCGGCGACAGCCGGTGTGAATCAGACAGGAAGACTTCTGGTCGCTACGGCGGAGGAAGCGGTTTCGGATACAGAAGCTGCGGAGACATTAGATGCACAGCTGCAGCAGGCCGAAGCAACAGAGGCACAGCAGGCAGATGCTGAGCAGAGCGAGACAGAGGCAGCGCAGAGCCAGGCAGATGGTGAGCAGACAGCGGATGCAGAGCAGACAGACGCCGGCGGGCAGCCGGAGGATGCACAGAGCACGGATGCAGATCAGATGTCTGCGGAAGAGCAGGAGTGGCAGAACCGCCTGATGGCAGATGTCGACGATTTCCTGTATATCAGGGAATCCGGAGACGAGAATGCAGCGATTGTCGGCAAATTATACAAGGGAGATGTGGCAGAGATCACCGAGGCTGGTGATACCTGGACACATGTGGAATCCGGAAACGTAGACGGATATGTGAAAAATTCCTACTGCGTGACGGGATCGGAAGCATATACCTATGCGAACGATACATTTGATACAGAGGTAGAGATCCAGACGAACGGACTCCGCATCAGAAGCAGCGCAGACCCGGATGCGTCCGTGCTGGCAGCGGTATCGACGGGAATGACTTTTCCGCTGGATGCAGATGCAGAGACCGTAGACGGATGGGTTGCGATCGATTACAAGGGAACCACCGGTTATGTGAGCGCAGAGTATGTGACGACGGAGCTTGCACTCGGTGAGGCTGTCACGATCGAGGAGGAGCAGGCAGCAGCTGCGAAGGCTGCGGCAGAAGCGGCAAAGTCCGCACAGGTGTCCAGCGCGGGTACCGTTCAGAATTCTGCAGTGGCCGCTTCGGTGGATGACGTGACACTGCTTGCCGCACTGATTCAGTGCGAGGCAGGAAACGAGTGCTACGAAGGACAGCTTGCAGTCGGTGCGGTTGTTATGAACCGTGTGAGATCCGGCAGATATGCGGGCAGCATTTACGGTGTAATATATCAGGCAGGACAGTTCCCGCCGGCAGGAAGAGGATCCGTTGCAAGTATTGCGGCAAACGGTCCGAAGTCCAGTTGTATTCAGGCGGCACAGGAAGCAATCAACGGTGCTGACAATACGGGCGGCGCTACCTGCTTTAGCAGAGCTTCCCGAGGACACGCGGGTGTGGTAATCGGAAACCACGTATTTTATTAAACAGGTATCATGGCAGAGCCGTGGGAAATGACAAGACATTTCCTACGGCTTTTCTTGTATTTTCAAATCAAATATAGTAATATGATATTTAACGGGGAAAATAGTGTTAGAGATCCGGACAGAAAATAATTGGAGGTTAGATAATGGGAGGATTATTAGTAGCTTTTTTGATTTTGGTTATTCTGGTATTGGCAGTTGTGGTGTCCTGTATCAAGATCGTGCCGCAGGCGCATGCGTACATTGTGGAGCGTCTGGGCGGATATCTTGCGACATGGCCGGTAGGTCTTCACCTGCTGATACCGTTTATTGACCGCGTGGCGAAGAAGGTTACCCTGAAAGAGCAGGTGGTTGACTTCCCGCCGCAGCCGGTAATCACAAAGGATAATGTTACGATGCAGATTGATACGGTCGTTTATTTCCAGATCACAGATCCGAAGCTGTATGCATACGGTGTGGAGAACCCGCTGATGGCGATCGAGAACCTGACCGCAACGACACTGCGTAACATCATCGGTGATCTCGAGCTGGATGAGACACTGACATCCAGAGAGACGATCAACACGCAGATGAGAGCAACACTTGATGTGGCAACAGATCCTTGGGGCATCAAGGTAAACCGTGTAGAGCTTAAGAACATCATTCCGCCTGCAGCGATCCAGGATGCGATGGAGAAGCAGATGAAGGCAGAGCGTGAGCGAAGAGAAGCGATCCTTCGTGCAGAAGGTGAGAAGAAGTCTACCGTCCTCGTGGCAGAAGGTAAGAAAGAATCCGCAATTCTCGATGCAGAGGCAGAGAAGCAGGCGGCAATTCTTCGTGCAGAGGCGAAGAAGGAGGCAACCATCCGCGAGGCAGAAGGTCAGGCTGAGGCAATTCTTAAGATTCAGCAGGCAAACGCAGACGGTCTCCGCATGATCAAGGATGCGGCTCCGGATCAGGGCGTCATCCAGTTAAAGAGCCTTGAGGCATTTGCAAAGGCGGCAGACGGCAAGGCGACGAAGATCATCATTCCGTCTGAGATTCAGGGAATCGCAGGGCTGGCAAAATCTGTGACAGAAATAGCTCTGGAGAACAAATAGAACATCAGATAGATCAGATTGAAATAGGGGGCTGTCACGAGAGTGGCAGCCTGTTTATTCTGCAACTGGAAGCACTAAGCGACAAGGAGGAACGCAATCATGAACTTAAAAGGACGCAATTTCTTAAAACTGATGGATTACACACCGGAAGAGATTCTCTACCTGATTGATCTGGCAGCGGATCTTAAGAGCAAGAAGAAGCAGGGAATTCTGCATGACAGTCTGATCGGAAAAAATATCGCGCTGATTTTCGAGAAGACAAGCACCCGCACACGGTGTTCTTTTGAGGTGGCAGCACATGATCTCGGAATGCATGTGACTTACCTTGATCCATCCGGTTCGCAGATCGGCAAAAAAGAGAGCATTCCGGATACCGCGCGCGTGCTGGGACGCATGTTTGACGGTATCGAGTACCGCGGATACGGACAGGACATTGTGGAGGAACTGGCAAAATATGCAGGGGTTCCAGTGTGGAACGGTCTGACGAATGAGTTCCATCCGACGCAGATGCTTGCAGATATGCTGACGGTCCGGGAACACCTGGAACACTTAAAGGGTGTGAAGTTTGTATACATGGGCGACGCCCGCTACAATATGGGCAATTCCCTGATGGTGACCTGCGCAAAGCTCGGTATGGACTTTGTCGCATGTACTTCTAAGAAATATTTTCCGAACGAGGAGCTGGTGGATTACTGCAAAAAAGTGGCGGCCGGGACAGGAGCGTCGATCACGCTGACTGAGGATGTGGCAGAAGGCACGAAGGACGCGGACGTCATTTACACGGATGTCTGGGTATCGATGGGTGAGCCGGACGAAGTCTGGGCAGAGCGCCTGCGGGATCTGATGCCGTATCAGGTCAACAAGGCAGCCATGGCAAATGCCAAGCCAACGGCGATCTTCATGCACTGCCTGCCGGCATTTCATGACTTAAAGACCAAGATCGGTAAGGAAGTCTATGAAAAATTCGGTTACAGCGAGCTTGAGGTGACCGACGAAGTATTTGAGAGTGAGCAGTCGGTTGTATTTGACGAGGCAGAGAACCGCATGCACACGATTAAGGCAGTCATGCTTGCTACACTGGGAGAATAAGAGGGAACATCATGAAAGCAGAACTACTTTCCGTTTTAAGAGATGCCGACGATTACGTGTCCGGGCAGGATCTGTGTGAAAAGTTCGGCGTATCCCGGACGGCGGTCTGGAAGGGCATCAACCAGCTCAAGGAAGCCGGGTATGAGATCGAGGCGGTGCCGAACAAGGGATATAAGCTGTTGTCGGTGCCGGACACACTGAGCGAGGAAGAATTAAAAAGTATCCGCAAGACCGCGTGGGTCGGACAGGAGATTTTTTACTATCCGGTCATCGACTCCACCAATACCAGGGCGAAGCAGCTGGCGGAGGAAGATTACCCTACCGGAACGCTTGTGGTCGCCGGACAGCAGGATGCAGGCAGAGGCAGAAGAGGAAGAAGCTTTGAGTCCCCGCAGGGAGCCGGCATTTTTATGACGCTGATGTTAAAGCCGGAGTTGTCGCCCGTGAATGCGCCGATGCTGACGCTGGTGGCGGCGCTTGCGGTGTCTGCGGCGATCGTGAAGACGACAGGCAGACCGGCGGGCATCAAATGGCCGAATGACATTGTCATGAACGGGAAAAAAGTTTGCGGTATTCTGACGGAGATGAGCGCACAGATGGATTATGTCAATCACATTGTGATCGGCATTGGCATCAACGTTCACAATGAATCGTTCCCGGAGGAGATTGCCCCGGTGGCAACTTCGCTCTACATGGAGACCGGAGAACATTTTAACCGCGCGGCTCTGATTGAGGAAGTATGGGAACAGTTTGAACATTATTATGCAATTTTCATGGAGACCGAGGATCTGAGCGGTCTTGTGAAGGAGTACGATACGCATCTGATCAACCGGAACCAGATCGTGAAGGTGCTTGATCCGAAGGAACCGTTTGAGGGAAAAGCGATGGGCATCACGCCGCGGGGCGAGCTGATCGTGGATACCTGGGAGAGCAGAAGACTTGTATCTGCAGGAGAAGTCTCTGTGCGCGGTGTCTACGGATATGTGTAAGGGATACTGTGCAAACAGTGTCTGTGGAAACGGTTTGGAAAGGAATGTCTGAATGGAAGAAGTGGTACTGTGCGGTGCGAGCGCATACAATAAAAAATTTTATCTGAACGAGGACTTTAAAGGTCTTCCGGAGCAGATCAAGAATGAACTGAAGATCATGTGCGTGCTTTTCACGGAGGATGTGGGCGGTATTTTTCAGCTGGTGTTCAGCGAAACGGGCGAACTGGAATTCCGCACCTCCTGCGATGAAAATGATCTGCTGTACGACGAGATCGGCTGCGGACTTAAGATCCGTCAGTTACAGCAGACAAAACAGGAACTGCTGGAAGCGCTGCAGATGTATTATAAGGTTTTATATGTGGGAATATAGGGGGTACGGACGATGATAATGACGATTGATGTTGGAAACACAAATATTACCGTGGGAGTATTCCGGGGAGACGAGGTGGTATCGAATTTTCGTATCACGACGAAAATGCCCCGTACATCCGATGAATACGGGATGCTGTTGAGCAACCTGCTGGAGCAGAATTCGATTTCACATGACGATATTGAGGATGCGATTATCGCATCGGTTGTTCCGAATGTGATGCATTCCCTCGAGGGGGCGATTATCAAGTATTTTAGCATCCGCCCGATTATTGTGGAGCCGGGAACCAAGACCGGTATCCGTGTCGTGACTGAGAACCCGCGCCAGATCGGTGCGGACCGTATTGTGGATGCAGCGGCAGCGTATGAGCTGTATGGCGGACCGGTGCTTGTCCTTGATTTTGGCACGGCAACCACGTACGATCTGGTGGACAAGGACGGCGCGTTTGTATCCGGCGTTACAGCTCCAGGAATCCGCATTTCCGCAAAAGCATTGTGGGAAGATGCGGCGAAGCTTCCGGAGATTGAGATCCGCAAGCCGGCGAGCATCCTCGCGAAGGAGACGATCTCCTCCATGCAGGCAGGGCTTGTCTACGGGCAGATCGGACAGACGGAATACATCATCCGTCATATGATCGATGAGGCGAACATGGGCGAGGTCAAGGTCGTGGCAACCGGCGGACTGGGCAGAATTATTGCAAATGAGACCACAATGATCGATGTGTATGACCCGAACCTGACATTGAAGGGCATGAATCTCATCTATAAAAAGCAGAACCGTAAATCCGGGAAGATTAAATAAGTAGAAAATGAGGGTGGCAGCGTGGCAATAATCCGAACACTGCAGATAGGAAATGTAACCTTAGAAAATAATTTGATACTGGCACCAATGGCAGGCGTAAGCGACCTGCCATTTCGCTTGCTTTGCAGGGAACAGGGCGCGGGGCTGGTGTGCATGGAAATGGTGAGCGCCAAGGCGATTCTGTATAAGAACCGCAACACGGAGGAGCTTCTTACCATTGATTCAAAGGAGCACCCGGTATCGCTGCAGCTTTTCGGCTCCGATCCGGATATTATCAGTGAGATTGCGAAGCAGATTGAGGAGCGGCCGTTTGACATTCTGGATCTGAATATGGGCTGTCCGGTTCCGAAGGTCGTCAACAACGGGGACGGCTCCGCGCTCATGAAAAATCCGCGGCTTGCCGGGGAGATCATAGAGAAGACGGCGCGGGCGATCAAAAAACCGCTGACGGTGAAGATACGTAAGGGATTCGATGATGCACACGTCAATGCGGTCGAGCTGGCGCACATTGCGCAGGAGAGCGGTGCGGCGGCGGTCGCGGTGCACGGGCGCACCAGAGAGCAGTATTATGCCGGACATGCGGACTGGGACATTATCCGCCAGGTGAAGGAGGCGGTATCGATTCCCGTCATTGGAAACGGGGATATCCGGACGCCGGAGGATGTGGCAGCGATGGCAGAGCAGACCGGCTGCGACGGCTACATGATCGCGCGCGGAGCGGAGGGCAATCCCTGGATTTTCCGTCAGATCCTGCATTATTTTGATACGGGCGAGCACCTTGCCCGGCCGGATTTCTCGGAGGTGACGGAGATGCTTCTGCGCCATGCAAAGATGCAGATCGACTGCAAGGGAGACTATACGGGCATCCGTGAGATCCGCAAGCATGCGGCATGGTACACCGCGGGATACCGTAATTCGTCCAAGCTTCGAGGAAGGATCAACGAGGTGGAGAATTACGAGCAGCTCGAGGCATTATTCCGGGAAGTGGAGTCATATAATGAGAAAAACGGATATGAGGCATAGGAATGTCCTATTCCAATGAGTTTCTTAGAAATTTCCGACCGGTATTTCTGGCGATCTTAAAGGCGCAAAGCTTTCGCCCGGAGCGCGTGGAGCTTGTGGTGATTGACGAGGAGCAGAGCCATGTCTTTGAACCGGCGGATGTGCGCGATGTGCTCGAACAGATCGGAGACGATCTGAATTATCTTACGGTGTACACCGGACGCCCCGCATATTTTTCCGGGTTTGCAGAGAGAATGTATGAGGAGAACGGGCTGGTGGTGATGGTTTTTCCAAAAACCAGACTGTCTGCGTGGGAAGGACAGGCGGGGGTGAGAGAAACGTTTCTGACCCGGAAGGTAATCCTGGATTTTGAGTGGGAGGGAGCATACCGGACAGAGATGATCTGCGCCGCGGCAACCTACATTCCGATCCACAAAAAGCCCTGGAAACAGGGCGAAAATCTTGACATCATGGTGCCTATCGGTTATAATACTGTGATTGTTAAGAGCATGCATCACCAGAGAGAAAAGCTTGGACGTGACCGATTTGAAGAAGCTTTTTATGAAAATTGAACTGATAAAAATTACAAAGAAGGGTAGAGAGTAATGGACAAGAAAAACATTCTGACGTATGAAGGACTCAAAAAACTGGAGGACGAATTAGAGGATTTAAAGGTTGTCAAGAGAAAGGAAGTCTCCCAGAAGATCAAGGAAGCAAGAGAGCAGGGCGATCTGTCCGAGAATGCAGAGTACGATGCAGCGAAGGACGAGCAGAGAGATATTGAGGCACGTATTGAAGAGCTTGAGAAGATCCTCAAGAATGCTGAAGTATTTGTAGAGGAAGAGGCTGACTTAGATAAGGTAAGTATCGGATGTCAGGTAAAGATCTTAGACTGTGAATTCGACGAGGAGCTGACCTACAAGATCGTGGGTTCCACAGAGGCAAACAGCTTAAAGGGCAAGATTTCCAATGAGTCGCCGGTTGGTAAGGCGCTTCTTGGAAAGAAAATCGGCGATACCGTAACGGTAACGACACCGGCAGGAGAGTTCGAGTACAAGATACTTTCCATTCACAGATCATCAAACGAGTAGAGCATGACCGTCTGCGGACTCCGCTTCATGCGGACAGGCGGCGCAGGATAAATGGAGGAAAAGCATGGCAGAGCAGAATAATAACCAGCAGCAGGACGTCAACCAGCTGCTCAAGGTTCGTTATGATAAGTTACACGAACTGCAGGAGAACGGAAAGGACCCGTTCGTCATTACCAAGTATGACGTGACGAATCACAGCACGGATGTCAAGGAGCATTTTGAGGAGATGGAAGGCAAGGAGGTATCTCTTGCCGGACGTATGATGTTCAAACGTGTCATGGGTAAGGCATCTTTCTGCAATATTCAGGACTTAAAGGGACGTATCCAGATCTATGTAGCGCGCGACAGCATCGGCGAGGAGTCCTACGCGGATTTCAAAAAGTATGATGTCGGCGATATTTTAGGCGTGAAGGGTATCGTTTTTAAGACGAAAACAGGCGAGATTTCCATTCATGCAGCAGAGGTAACACTGCTTTCCAAGAGCTTACAGATTCTGCCGGAGAAGTTCCACGGACTGACGGATACCGATACCAGATATCGTCAGAGATATGTCGATCTCATCATGAATGAGGATGTGAAGGACACATTTGTGAAGCGTTCCAAGGTTATCAGCACGATCCGACGCTATCTGGACGGACAGGGCTTCATGGAGGTTGAGACCCCGATGCTCGTGTCGAATGCGGGCGGTGCGGCGGCAAGACCGTTTGAGACACATTTCAATGCGTTAGACGAGGACTTAAAGCTTCGTATTTCTCTGGAGCTTTACTTAAAGAGACTGATTGTCGGCGGCATGGAGCGTGTCTATGAGATTGGCCGCGTATTCCGTAATGAGGGTCTGGACACCAGACACAATCCGGAGTTCACACTCATGGAGCTGTATCAGGCATATACCGATTACCACGGCATGATGGATCTGACTGAGAACCTTTACCGCTATGTGGCAAAGGAAGTGACCGGTTCCGAGATGCTGACCTACGGGGAGCATACCATGGATCTCTCCAAGCCGTTTGAGCGCATTACCATGGTGGATGCGGTGAAGAAGTATGCAGGCGTCGATTTTAACGAGGTGAAGGATACCGCCGAGGCGAAGAAGCTTGCAGATGAGCATCACATCGAGTACGAGGAGCGTCACGAAAAGGGCGATATCTTAAATCTTTTCTTCGAGGAGTATGTCGAGGAGCACCTGATCCAGCCGACGTTCGTGATGGATCATCCGATCGAGATTTCTCCGCTCACGAAGAAGAAGCCGGAGAACCCGGACTATGTAGAGCGTTTTGAGTTCTTCATGAACGGCTGGGAGATGGCAAATGCTTACTCTGAGCTGAATGATCCGATCGACCAGCGCGCACGTTTCGCTGCCCAGGAGGAGGCTTTTGCGGCTGGTGATGAGGAAGCGAACCACACCGATGAGGATTTCTTAAATGCACTTTCCATCGGTATGCCGCCGACCGGAGGTATCGGATTCGGAATCGACCGTATGGTCATGATGATGACCAACAGCCCGGCGATAAGGGATGTGCTGCTGTTCCCGACAATGAAGAGTTTGAACTAAGAAAATGGCGTAAAATGAGGCGTTAGAGCAGGTTGTAAAACCGAAAATACACCCAGTTTACACCCCAATAATGAAAACTGACAGAAAGTTGACTTAGAGACCAGTGGAATAACCCATTGGTCTTTTTAATATGTGTGATTGTTACTTATAGTCCGTTGCCTCATATGCAACAAAAAACTAACCTAAGAGTGGAGGTAGTGGGATGATACAAAAGGATTTCGGATTCGCGTGTAAAAAGATAAGAGAAAGCAAAGGGTTAAGTCAAGAAAAGTTTGCTTTGCTTATTGATATGGATCGAACATATTATGCATCAGTCGAATCTGGAAAAAGAAATATTTCAATTCAGAACATCAAAAAAATAGCTGATGGATTTGGGATTAGTGTGTCTGAATTATTTAGAATAGTTGAAAATGTATAGCAGATAAGGAGATTATGAGATGTCACCATATGAAAATTTGAAAGAAAGTGAATGGGCAGATAAAACAAAGGAGTTAATTGAGAAACATCCATTAACTAAAGATGATATAGTTGAGGTGGTTCTAGAATCATGGGATGGTATATTGAAAACCAAGATTGCAGGAGAATTACAGATAGGAGTTGATATATTTCCTTCTCCGCAGATACTTGGAAACTATTTGCATGAGTTGATTCCGGTTTTTCTTGAAAAGAAATATCCTGGAAAATGGACTCGTGATTTAGAGAAGAAGGATAAAGATTTGGTTTGCGTTTCAGATGCAAAGTTTTCATCTGAGATAAAGACTTCTTCAAATCCAAATAATATTTTTGGAAATGCAAGTTATGGACAGGAAGATAGCTCAAATGCTTCCTCAAAAACGAAAGATGGATACTATATAGCAGTTAATTTTGAAAAGTTTAATCCTAAGGATAAAAAATTTGTACCGAGAATAAAAAAAATAAGGTTCGGATGGCTTGATCATAGCGATTGGCATTCCCAGAGTGCATCATCAGGTCAAGCAGCCACAATCAGTCCGGCAGTCAGAGATAACAAATTGATGTTGATATATGATGCGAATAGAGGTGGAAAACAATACTAAGAAGAAAAGAGGGAAATGTTGTTACATTTCCCATTTCTTTTTGTATAGTTCAGACCACCATCCAGAACGTCTTTCTGTTATCGTGTATTCATCAAAATATTGATATAGATTATCTATACTATTCTGAATATCAGGGATAGAATTATCAACTATTGAATCTAATACAATGTTTTTCTTTGTGCATTCACAAAAGAATTCTGAAACGAAAATATTGCTGATATCAGGAATAGTTATTTCAGCATCTACGGCTTGAAGGCGTTTAATTATTTGTTCGGTGTTATCATATGCAATCTTCTCGATTTCTTTTAGATTATCATCGTTTATCTCAATAGTGGCAATATTTCTTTTCTTTCTGCAAATAAGCATGATATCCAGTGCAATTGAGTTCTTATTTGAGGTATGTGCCCCGGTTCTACTTTCAGCATGTAGCGGATAGGTTTTTTCTAAAACAAAACCGCCTTTATCGATACTTTGTAAAATAGACAGCCAACTCTCAATACTGCTATCATGGAACGAGAAAATAAGGAAGCCGTTATCGTTTAAGACACGTTGACATTCCTTAAAAACAGAGGTCAGACCATTTTCGTAATCTTTTTGTGTTTTACCCCTAGTAGTGTTAACTATTATTTCATCCTCTTTAGGAGAGAGTGGCTGAATAAAACCTAACTCATCTGATAATGAGCTCAAGCTATCCCATGAGTGAAAGAAGTCTATCAGCTCAGAATACATAACATTTGCGCCAAACGGAGGATCGGTGATAACTAAGTTTACACTCTTGTCGGGAAGAAAACTTAAATCGCAGGAATTCCCACAGCAAAGTAAAGGATTGCTAGCGCTTAATTTTTCATAACAGGAGGTGGGATTTGCAATAACTGTTTCTTTTGAATAAACTTTCTCCACTTCTATTTTTCCGTTACGTTTAATGGTTGATATATCGTAAATGTTTTTGCAGAACTCTTTTCCACGAATTATTTTATCGACAGTTTTTATGAAGTTTCCCGTTCCAAGTTTTGTGCCCCATACATTGTTCTCAACTGGCATGGTAATTGGTACATATGCATGATTAAAGAATATATTGCAAATCTTATAAGCGTTAGCCTGATAACGACAAAACATATTATTCATTTCCAGCATTCCGGAGAATGCTAATTGAAACCAAAACTTAATATCTTTATCATCTATTTCATTAATTGCCTTAAGGAGTATACCGAGTCCAAGTAACTGTCTCTTGTTGAATAAATCACTAAATTTATGGTAATGGTGATTTATAATCTGGTTTGTATTATATCCATTAGGAATTAATTGAGTTGGAATAGGTAATGATTCTTTTATTTCATCATATTTGTTACAAGCTTCGGTATATAGAGCTCGGTCATAATCATCTATTCTTTTGTAATCGTGAGAATTACATTCTGGACAGTAGTATTCGATAGCAACCAGTTCAGTTTCGAATGGGTATCCTTCCTCTGGTGTAAAATCACTTACGGCTTTTGTTTCACCACATTCAGCGCATTTGAAAGTGCCATGATTGACAAAACCGTCTTTGGGATCGTGAATAGTATATCCACAGCTACATACTGCCTCACCATTAGCTTTGAAGTTGTGTTTAATTATATTTCCACATTTAGGACAAACCAGCGTAAATATGTCATTCTTTAGTGCGAGAACAAAATTCGAATATAATTTGTGTTCAGAGCATCCAGTATTTGTTTTGACTTTCTTTACATGGAAAGTATACATTATGTCAGCTGTTTTATTACAACAAGGACAAGTTGTATGTTGATAGTGCATAATGTCTTGCGCAACCTTTTTTTCAAGTTGTTTTTCATATTTTTTGATTTTGCTTTTGTCGAGCTCTTTCACCAATGCCATAGTGGCAAACTTAGAAAGTGGTTGAAGATCATTTCCTATTACTCTAGTGTTTAGTCGTAAAGCTTCAAATACAGTTGTTCCTCCACCCATAAAAGGATCAAGGATGGTGATGTCGTCCCGAACCTCATCTGAAAAATCATCATACAAATAATCCCAGATGTCAGCTTCGAAAGGAAGAAGGCATCCTAACATCATCATTCGAAAACTACTTGTAATGCGTCGAGCAAAGTATTTGTGTACGAAAAAAACGGGTTTTTTTCGACTTGCCTCCTTTCGAGCAGCTTCATAGATTTTGTCATAGGGTAAGTCTCTGAGAATGGCAGGGTTATTTATATTATCCTTACTTAGTTTCATTTTAGGTTTATCAAAGAGAGATAATTGTTCCAAAACTATAATTCCTCATTTCTATTGTTTTTAGAAAACAGTATTGCTGTGACACCATGCAGATATTTCGTTGGGCATATCGGAGACTTCTATACAGTCAAGATATAAATCAGTATCGTTTCCGTTTTCATCAACTACATTAATTACAGCGTTTTCTTTTATATCAGAGATTAATTCATTAATCTTTTCTATTTTTTCATTAAGTGTCATCGTTAGTACCTCCGGTTTCATCAGATTTGTTGAATAGAGCTATTAGATCACATATATAATCTGCTTGTTTGGGAGATAGTGCTTTTTCTCTTATATCTTCAATGCTAAAAGGGGCATGTTTTGTATCAGTTAGTCCAAGAAGATAATCAGAAGAGATTTTGTAATACAGGCATAGACGTTTAAGCATTTCCTCATTCGGGAAACGGCTGTCACTCTCATACTGGGAAATGGCAGTAATAGATATACCTATATCATCTGCAACTTCTTTTTGGGAAGAGTTACGTTCTATTCTTAATTCTTTTAATCTGCTTCCAAAAGACATAATCTTACCTCCGAGAATATATCTTAGCATATTATTCTCAAACTGAAAAGAAAAATTTCTCAATCTGAGAAACTAATTATCTTCATCGGAAGGGTAGTCTGAGTATAAAGCAGCATCTAAAACCTGATGCAAGTATTTCTCTTTTTCAACAGTATCGGTCACTATTTCAATAAAATTGTTTCTGGGGATAAGGACATACTCTTGAGGATCGGGATCAGCATCATATAGTTCTTTGAGAGATTCTTTCTCCTGTTCAAAAGATGATATCCCATCATCAGTTACTTTTTTCACCTTATACAATTCAATTAGAAGGTCAACGATATTCTTATCTATTGTTAGGTGCAAGTATTCGTTAGTATCGCTCTTTAAAACATTCCAATCATCGATAATATTCATAAAGCTTTCTATCTTGGTTTCATTAGTATCAAAGATACAATCGGATTCCATTTTTAAATATCCCGGATTAACATTGTATTTTTGATGCAGGGATTGGATAAGTTCATCAGGTATATTTTTTCTTTTGCCTGATTTAATACTGGAAATGTATGTTTCATCAGTAATAAAGCTCAGTTCTAGTTCATCCATTATTTTTCGCTGTGAAACACCTTTGTTTTTCAGTGCTTTCAGAACATTAGAAAAACGAATATTAGGTGTATCTGTATTATTATTCGACATTTGTTTTCACCTCCGGAAAACATTATATCACAAAAACTTGGAAAAAACTTGGAAAATTCCCAGAGAGGTAAATTCTAGTGATATTAAAAAAGCAGTATTCTTAATTCGTAATCGAGATTACAAGGAACAGCCTTCTATAGCATGCAAGTGAAGGTTAACAACTATTAATATGGTGGATGCGACCAAGAACGGCATCGGAAAGATTACGAGGTAATAAAAATGGCTTTAAAGAAATTATCACAGTTTGAAAGATTCGATGCAGAAGGTTTTTTTGCTAATCTTAATCTGGGTGCGGTAGGACAGTCTGAGTGGAAGGACTTTACAACCGGTGAGCACAAGGGAACAAAGGTTGAGGTTGTAATAATTGGCGACAAACATAATTACAAATCTGATAAAGGACAGCAGATCAGTAATATTTATGAGAAGTTGACCGTTAAGGTACCGAAGGACATCGAAGTACCCATGAATTCTCACGTGCGCCTTGTTAATGTCTATGCAACAGTATATGGGAATTACCGCAATCAGCTCTCTGTAACCGCAGATGATATTGAGGTGATTAAGAAGTAGGAGGACCGGAGCCTCCGGCTCGTAAGAGTCGGGGCGAGGCGCTCCGGGGCTTAGTATTACCCTCGGAGCGAAACTGTTACAAGCGAGAGCCTATGCGGTTTTTCGCTTGTAACAGAACCTATATTTGTTACAGCGACAGGAGGAGAGCGCATGGCGGATACGGTCAGTAGATCATGGTTTGCAGTCTTTCCTAATCCGGAACAGCATGGTTATACAGGTACGCCGGAAGAGATTGTCGAGAAGCTTAAAGAAGAGTGGATTTCCGGGAATCAGCTTCGCAAAGGTTGGTGGGGATATTGTATTTCAGCTAAAGGTCTTCCTCATGTTCATATGGTTCTTGAGGACTCAGGATCATGCAGGTTTACAAAAGTAAAGAAAGCATATCCGACAGCTCATTTAGAACCGACAAAAGGAAACAAAAAGCAGGTGCTTCAATATATCCATAAAGAGCCACCATATGATGAAAAAGGTGAACAGGTGCTTGTTTACACTTCCTATGGGAATATTGAAGGAAATAAGCGCTATTCGGTTTCTAATACCAATGATACCCTTGCGACAATAGAGATGCTTATAGAAGAGGGAATGACACCTAATCAGATTATGGCGGAGGATATCAGGCTCAGAAGAGAAGAAGGTTTGATCCGCAAATGTTACTTTGCAAAACGTTATAAAGAAACGCCACCAATCAGAGAAGTGAAAGTTATCTGGCATTGTGGAGATTCTGGAAGCGGTAAATCATATTCTTACATTGAGCTTTGCGAAAAGTATGGGGACGACAATGTTTATTTCTTTTCGGATTATGCAAATAGAGGCGTTGGCGGTTTTGATGGATACAATGGAGAACCATATTTATTTATGGATGAGTTGAAAAAAGATTCATTACCTTTTGAATTGCTTCTTATGATTGCTCAGGGATATAGATCACAGATTCATTGTAGGTATAGTAATTGCTTTGCTTTATGGTCTGAAGTACATATTACAAGCATTTTCTCACCAGAAGATATATATTGTGGAATGGTTAGTATGGAGAATCAAAAGAAGGATACTATTAAACAGCTTCTTAGACGTATTTCAAAGTATGTATATCACTTTAAGAAAGGTGACGGTTATAAAACATTTGAGCTTGAAGGTGATCAGTATAAGGACTTTGATGATCTGAAAAAACGTGCTACCGGAGAAGAATGGATGCAGGTAGATGATGCAACAGATTTACCATTTGATTAATGGAGGTAATTTTTTTGAAAAATAATATACAGAGATTAAAAGCAGGAATTGAAAGGATGAAGCATAATAAACTTTCTATTCTGATTCCGGTGTTGTATGTAGCCTTAATGGTGTTAGTAATGCTTATGATAAAGAATCTTTTGCAGAAAATGGGAAGTCCATATTCCGGAAAGATATTCGAGATCGTGTTATATGTTTTTACTGCTGAAATGATCTTTATAGGATTGTTCGGAATCACTCAGTTTTTAGGAAAACCGTTTGGAAGTAAGAAGATTGAAGGTGAACTTCTGGATATAGGATTTACGGATAATGAAGGAGAATCACCAATGCTTATTTCAAGAACAAAAGATAAAAACGGATATATTTTCGAGTTTTATTCTTCAAGAATTCCGTTTGTTAGGTATGAAGATCACACAGCTGAAATAGAGACAGCCTTGAATATCAAGATTGTCGATGTTTTACCGGGAAAAGACAAGCAACATACGATTATTAAGGCAGTAAATGGCAATGGAGGAAAGAAAAATATGATCTTATGGAATGATGAATACTTAAGTAAAGATAATTTTAAGCTGGTACTCGGAGAAAGCTATTTCGGAATTGAAAGTATCGATATCTCGACTACACCTCATGTACTTATTGGAGGCGGATCGGGATCAGGTAAATCGAAGTTATTGAAGCTCCTGCTTATGGAGGCAAGAAAGAAAAATGCAATTATTTATCTTTCTGATTTTAAAGGTGGCTTAGATTATCCTACTATATGGCATAAAGCTTGTCATATTATTACGGAACCAGAAGAACTTGATAAACAGCTTGAAAGAATCTTGCAGATAATGGAAGAAAGAAAGCATTTGCTCGTTGATGCAGGAACACCGAACATTGCAGAGTATAACAAGAAAACAGGATCGGATTTAAGCAGGATTATTGTGGCTTGTGATGAAATTGCAGAGGTTCTGGATAAGACTGGACTCGATAAAGATCAGAAAGCTTTAATAGGTCAGATAGAAAGCAAGTTTTCAACAATAGCTCGTCTTGGGAGAGCTTTTGGAATTCACTTGATGTTTGCTACTCAGAGACCGGATGCGGATGTATTAAAAGGTCAGATCAAGAATAATATCGGATATAGAATCTGCGGTAGAGCTGACAAAGTGCTTTCTCAGATTATTCTTGATAATTCAGAAGGGGCAGAAAAAATCTCTCCTAACGATCAGGGTATGTTTCTGACAAATACCGGAGTTTTATTCAAGGCGTATTATGTTGAAGATGATTGCTTAGAAGGAGTCGATTATGATGGAGAAACCGGAGATTAAAGATAAGCCGACACTCACAATAGAAGAAGCTGCTTGCCTGTATAACATAGGCGAGCATAAGTTAAGAGAATTAACGGATTCTGATAATTGTAGCTTTGTTTTATACGTAGGTCGTAAGCGTTTAATCAAAAGAAAGCAGTTTGATGATTATATTTCAAAATCATTTTCGATTTAGAGTGTTGGAAGAAAGCTGATGTGCTATAATGATGGCAGTCAGCTTTCTGTCGTTTATGAGAAAGGAGATATTCAAAATGGCAGAAAGAAGAAAAGACTCTAAAGGCAGAGTGCTTAAAGAAAACGAAGTACAGAGAAGTGACGGATCGTATATGTACCGCTGGAGGACAGCGGATCATGAGAGACATACAATTTATGCTCCGACTTTGGATGAACTCAGAGAAAAAGAGCAGAAGGTCTTACGTGATAAAAGCGATGGAATAAAGACCGGATCAAAATCAACTCTCAATGATGTATATGATTTGTGGGTACAACTCAAAAAAGGATTGAAAGATAATACCTTTATGAACTACCAGTACATGTACGAGCAATTCTGTAGAGATGATATCGGACAGCTTAAAATCGTAACTTTAAAGAGATCAGATATCAGAAGGTTCTATAATAGACTGATAGATGAAAGATGCTTAAAGATCGCTACCGTTGATAATATTCATACGGTGTTGCATCAGGTTTTAGATGTAGCTGTTGAAGATGGATATCTCAGAAACAATATTTCTGATAATGCGCTTAAAGAATTAAAACAGTCAAGGAATCTCTTTACTGAGAAGAGAAAAGCTTTGACGGTGCAGGAACAGGAATTATTTGTAAACTTCCTTAAGAAGAATGTTCAGTATAATCACTGGTACCCGATTTTTACTTTAATGTTAGGAACTGGTTTGCGTGTTGGTGAGGCTGTAGGACTTCGTTGGGAAGATGTTGATTTCGAGAATAATTCAATCAGCATCAATCATACGTTGATTTACTACAATCATGCAGAAGGCGGATGTTACTTTGGAGTGAATACACCTAAGACAAAAGCCGGAGAACGGACAATTCCTATCATTGAAAGTGTGAAAGAGGCACTCGAACAGGAAAAGGAGTATCAAAGATTAGCAGGAATCAAGTGTACTGCAAGAGTAGATGGATTTACCAATTTTATCTTTGTAAATCGCTTCGGAAATGTTCAGCATCAGGGAACGTTAAATAAGGCTCTTCGTAGGATCATTAGGGACTGCAATCAAGAGGTACTTGATAAAGCAAAGGACAATGAAAAAGTGATCCTGCTTCCGAAGTTTTCCTGTCACACTCTAAGGCATACGTTTACAACACGTCTTTGCGAGTCTGGTATAAATATCAAGGTGATCCAGTCGGTTCTTGGTCATTCGGATATCAGTACAACATTAGATATCTATGCAGATGTAACCAAAGATTTAAAGAGAGCTGAGATGGAGCATTTTGATGATTTTATGAAGAAAAAGAAAGATGCAATCTAATACACCCAGTTTACACCCGACTTACACCCGATTTATGAAAACAGGTGTAAATCTATGAGAACGAACAGATAAAAGGGATGTTGTGAAGGCAGTAAATGAGCGCATCTGAGAAGTAGTGCAAAACTATGAATGAGCGGGGGAGGATTTCCCGACGATGAAGTCACTCGATAAATAGACTGAAAATCAGTCTGAATCAGTCCAAATCACACGGAAATGATTCAAAAATACGACGATTCACAAATGGCTTAAATAGGGCTATTTGGACTTCAGTGGACAAACACAAACTGACTATTTGAAATTATGAAGTCGGTTCCAATCAATTAAAAAATTATCAAAAAGCGAGAAATTTTTTACGACAGTGACCGTCGTAAAATTGTAGTCAACTACATCGTAGCCTTTTGGACTTAAACCATCTAAGTACTTCAAACGAAGGAAAGGATGGTTTTTTTATATCAAAAAATGAAAAGTTACAGGAAAACATTAAGCCGGAAATGATAGGTAAGAAGCGATATGTTCGCATCAGTGAGGGTGCTAGGCGCTACTCTGTTAGTCCGAATACCTTCCGCATGATGGCAGCTGAGGCACATGCCATTATCCATGTGAGAAGAATTGTATTAATTGATACCAAGATGATTGATGAATATCTGGAAGCGTTTAGGGAGGAGTAGACTATGAAGTTCAATTATATTTATGGCAAGCAGGCAGAACAATATGATTATCTCTATATCCCGAAGGCATTCATGAAAGAGGAGTTGTTTAAATCAATGACAGCTTCAGCAAAGATTATGTATCAACCACTGAAAAAGTTTAAAAATGCGACAAATCAACAGCTGTATAAATCATTTTGAAACAAAATTAAACTTGACTATGTTTGAAACTGGTATTATATTAGGTTTATAAAAGTGACAAATTAGTTTACATATAACCCAAGTTGATTTATAAAACATGGAGGTGTTGATTTTGAATTTGTATTTTGAACTATTGAAAACTCCAGTATTTACTGTGGAAGATGTAAATAAATATTATGACAATATGGACAGCGCTCGCTCTGCAATCAAGCGATTGATGAAGGAGGGAATGGTGGCGAAAATCCGTAACAATATGTATACCTGCATCAGTGGAGAGACAGGGGCACCGGTTGCTAATCGATTTCAGATAGCAAGCAAGATTACGCCAACCTCTTATGTGTCTCACCATACCGCTATGGAATATTATGGGATAACCGATCAGGTATATTACGATGTCTATGTTGCATCAGAAACCAGCTTTCGAGAGTTTGAATTTGATGGATATACGTATCGATATGTGGCGTCAAAGGATATGGAAGGCGTGGAAACGCCTGCACTAAGCGGTGGAATACGTATCACAAATCGGGAACGAACTTTGGTAGACTGCGTAAAGGATATGGATAAAATAGCTGGAATAGAAGAAGTGATACAGGATATTGGAAGTATGAAGCGAATGCAGGAGAAAAGAGTCTTGAAATATTTAGACCTATTATCGAATCAGTTCCTATATCAGAAGATGGGATTTCTTCTTTCTGGACATAAAGAGCAGATGGGGCTGACAGATGAATTCTTTGATACATGTAAGAGTCAAATTGGAAGGAGTAAGCGCTATTTAACAAAAGATAGATCAGATATGTGTTATTCAGATGAATGGAAGTTGATTGTACCCAAAAGCTTGTATTACACAAAAATAGATGCACAGATTGACTGACCAATTATTTAGTATTGATGTAGGAGGGAAGGAAATAATGCTAAAAGAGTATTGCTTTGGAACTAATTGCAAACAAGGTTTCTATTTGATTGATTCGAATATTTTGATAGCAATGGGAAATTTATATTACAAGGGAAAATGCAAATCAGAAGAGTTAAAAAACGAGATAATAGATTTTATTTTAACAGCCAGAAGATATGGGGTACAGAACCAGTTTGCACTTGTTGAACTATGTTATGACTACAACACAAATCAGATTAATACAGAGGCAATGCAAAAAATAATGATTGCGTATGATAATCTTCTTACCTCGATGTCAGATGATGAGATAGTAAATCATAAAGGAGCAGGAGATTTTTGTATTAGTAATAAAGATAAACAACAGAAAAACTATAAATCTATATATGATTGTAATTTGCCGCTTTATATGTTGGGAGAGACGGGGAAAGAACTAAAAATTACATTTTTAGTTATGTATTTATATATGCTTAAGATTTATCAACTATATTTTAATCATAATGTGGACTCATTTGATAAAATAAAGCTATTATTTGAATTTATGACAAAAGAAGTAGACGTTCTATTGGCAAATGAGTTTCTAATGGCGACATTATTATTTATTGGAAATAATAATGAAAAAAATATTGCAAAGAGAGTTTTTAAGCCTAAAGAAAAACCAGAGTTGATGCATGTCTTAAATGCTACAATTGATGTGTTTCAATATCGAATGGCCAGTGCATTTGCAGAGATGTTTGCGCAGATGGGGAATCCGATATTTATTAAATTTGTAACAGCGGATAAACCCTTGCAAGATTTTATGGACCATGTAAATACATATAATACGGTTATTTCGAAGGATATGATAACCTCCTTAAATATTTACAATGCGGATGTCGCAGAAAAATACAGAGAAAAATGGGCCGATTATTCTAATAATGTTATGAATCCAATAATGAAGGATCGGTATTTTCAGCTCCATTTAGGAGGAAGTAAATTATCTTTGGATTTCGAAGAAAAAGTAAAAAAGAACATTATATTGTTAGAGCAAGAAATCTTATGTAAAAATGAAATATAAGTATAATGCACACTGGCATAAAAGGAGTTCAAGAGATGAAAAAAGATTTAACAAATTCTCAGTTAGATAGACAAAATATATTGAACAATAATATGGCGTTGGAAGAAATTCGAAATACGTCCAATATTCAAGGTGTTTGGTTTGAAGATAAAGTATATTTTACAAAAAATATGGTGGCAGAATTTTTCGAAGTAGATATTCGAACAATAGAGAGGTGTGTATCTGCTAATCTACCTGAATTAGAAAAAAATGGATATGAAATAATTAAAGGCACTAGGTTAAAAGGCTTTATTGAGGCTGCGAGTTTATTTAATGCAGCCGGAATAGACATAGGGATTATAAGCAATAAAACGACGTTGCTTGCTATATTTGATTTTAAAGCTTTTTTAAATATAGCGATGTTGTTGGTAGAAAGTGAAAATGCAAGAATATTAAGGCAAGCAATGTTAAACATTGTTATTGATTTGGTTAATAAGAAGACTGGGGGGGCAACAAAATATATTAATCAAAGAGATAAGGATTTTTTACATTCTTATTTGCAGGAGGATGATTATCGAAGAGAATTTACGGATGCATTAAGGGATTTTGTAGATATGAATCAATTCAAATATGCAATATTTACAGATATGATTTATCAAAGCATTTTTAAAGAAAATGCAAAAGAGTATAGAGAAGTTCTAAATCTAAAAAAGAGTGATAGAACGAGGGATACTTTTTATTCGGAAATATTAGATTTGATTGCATCATATGAATGTGGTTTGGCAGAGATGATTCGAAAAAAAGCAGAACTGGAAGGAAGAAAAATCACAAATTGGGAGGTTCGAGAAGTATTTAAAGAGTTTGAAGAACTTCCTCATTGGAAGCCACTTATTAATGGTGCAAGAACCAAAATGGCAAGTAGAGATTTGGCATTAAGAGATTCTTTTCATCAACAGTTAGAGTCGTATATTAAACCTTTAGACCAGAGTGAATATGACAAGTTCTTGGGAGCAGAATCGGATCAAGTTGCAAGATTAATGGATGAGAACAGAGATGTGTTAAAAAGACTAAAGGAGCGTGAGTAGATGGAACAAATTTATTATCTTACGCTCGATGAGGCTGTAAAAATACATCGCGCAACAATTGAGAAAAGTGGCGGAGGAGATATAGGGGATTTAGATTTGGGGAGACTAGACAGCGTGCTAACTCATATTCAAAATGATGATTATTATCCGACATTCATTGATAAGCTAGTACATTTATTCTTTTGCTCCTGCAAATTTCATTGTTTTACAGACGGAAACAAGAGAATTGCGATCACGTTGACTGCAGATTTCTTACTGAGAAATGGATACATGGGAATTGCAAATGTGTATTTCAGAGAAATGGAAAATATAAGTTATCATGTGGCAGCCGGACACATAGATGAGGAGCTTTTAACCGAGCTGATGACTGCTATATTAGATAATACTTATGATAATGATGAAGCATTAAAGTTAAAATTATTTAATGCCATTTCTGTTGAAGAGCAGTTTTACGAATAATTTTGGTCCCGACATTAATGTCGGGACCAAACTAGTTGTAGTAACAATAAAAATAAACCACCTGCTATGCAGGTGTGTCCCCAAATAGCTTCAGCTTCAAGTAAAAAACCTCCAATGTTATAATAAGTGCAGGTTCGCCAACCGCACTAAAACAAAGGAGGTATCCAATATGGATAAGAATAGTTTAGCACATACGAGGTGGGAATGTAAGTATCATATGATTACTTCCTATTAGGAACACTGTAAATACAAGGCTTTTCGGAGCCTGCAAACCAGAAAAAATAATATTTGATCTATCACATTACGCAAAAAGCCGTCCGGCATGAGAAACGGGCGGCTTTTTTGCGTGGATAGACGGAAAGGAGGCACAAAAATAACTACAAAATTTTAGCGTTCAAATTTGTGCAACTTTAACGAAAAGGAGGATCGTAAATGGCCGATGAAAAACTGAATACTGGCCCTGCGGAGAATATTTCCCCGGAGGCCGCCGAGCCTATCGCCACACCCGAACAGGCCGCAGCATCTGAACCCCAGCAGGAACAGACCGGGCCTGCCATACCTGAGCCCGGCGATGTGGTTGTGTCCTTTGACAAAATCAATGAGCTTATGGCAGAAAAGAGACAGAACGACCGCGCCGAAGTCGAAAAGGCGGAACCCCCCGAAGCGCCGGAGGCGGCAGCCCCCGGAGAAACACCGCAGCCCGCCAACACGGAGGAACCGAAAAAGCCGCGCCGTGGCCGTCCGCCGAAAGCAGAAAAGGCCGCGACTGAACATCAAAAATCGGAGAAATCGGCTGGGGCCCGCAAGGGCCGCCCACCCAAGGCGGATAAGACGGCCCCTGACAAGCCCAAGCCGTCCAAACGAGACAAAGTGTCCCGAAGTGACGGAAAGGCCCCGGATGCCAAGGAGCCCATTAAGCCCGCACAGGATACGGCACCGAAGGAAACTGCTACTGCGGAACAGACGGCTCCCGAGCCGACCACACCGCCCCGCCCGGTTGAGGAAGGCAAGCTGGTTTATCTGAAACTTTCCGAGGTTCATCCGTTTCACACATTCCGTCCGCACCCCTTTAAGGTACGGGACGATGCGAAGATGCAGGAAATCGTTGCTTCTATCCGCGTAAACGGTGTAATGGTTCCCGGTCTTGCCCGCCCGGAGAAAGACGGAAACGGCTATGAAATTGTAGCGGGCCATCGCCGTACACACGGCAGTGAACTGGCGGGGCTGGAGGAAATGCCCTTTATTGTCCGTGAAATGACCGACCACGAAGCGGTGCAGGCCATGAAGGACAGCAACAAGCAGCGTGACGGGATGCTCCCCAGTGAATTGGCCGCTCTGCTGGAACTTGAGGTTGAGGACATTAAGCATCAGGGCGGGCGGCTGAAAGGCGTTGCGGAAGGCGATGTTGGAAAACGCTCGGTTGAGATTGTGGGCGAGGCGCATGAGATGAACTATAAAAAGGTCATGCGCTACTTGCGGCTCAACTCTCTTGTGCCGGAGCTTCTGGATAAGGTAGACGATAAAAAGATGGGCTTTATGCCTGCCGTGGAACTGTCCTACATCAAACCGAAAAATCAGAGGCTTATTGCTGTTTCCATTGACGGGGAGCAGGCTTCGCCCTCGCTGGCCCAAGCTAAACGGCTCCGTGAGCTGGATAAGGAAGGCAAGCTCAACGGCGATGTCATTGACGGCATCTTATCAGAACAGAAAAAGGAGGATCGAGGCGTGATTATTTCTACTGCGGAACTGGAAAAGTATTTTGGCAAGGAGGTCACTCCCGCCAAAATGAAAGAACAGATTATGTCCCTGCTGGATGACTGGAAAGAAAAACAGCCGCCGGAGCTGGCAAAAGCCCCGAAAAAGCAGGAACTTGACAAGTAACAACTTCGAGACACTTTGTCCCGAGGGTCCCGCCCTCGCGCAGAAGCTCTGGTGGTATATATCCCCCGTCGCCGCCTGTTTTTTAGTACAGCCGGGAGTGGGCCGTCAAGGGTGCAGCGCACCGCCGTTTTCGGCGGCTCGCCCTTGACGGTCTGCCCCGGCTGTGCTATTTCCCCGGCAAGCGGCGGGGGTATATCCTTCAGAGCCGCCCCCTTTCCCAAGACTGGGAAAGGGCGTGGGGTTTGGGTTGAACTTTCTTATTAAAATATCGGAGGTATGAACGATGAAACGACCCCTTGCTTATATCACCGCTGCATGGCTCGGCGGCGATAGCGAAAACGCAGAACTGGCGGCGCAGTATTGCCGCACCGTGTATAAGGCAGGCTTTTCTCCTATTTGTCCGCCTTTGTACTTGCCCCTGTTTCTCAACGATGCTGTTCCCGAGGAGCATAAAAGCGGCATCGACATGAGCCGTGACCTGCTCCGCCGTTCTCATGTGCTGGTTGTCTGCGGGCACAGTATGACCGAATCCATGAAAAATGATATTGCCGTGGCCCAGCGGCTGGGAATTACGGCAACAACCCTTGAGGGTATCCTGACCGTCAAGGGGCAGGGCCGTCGCTGATGGCGACCCTGTTTGAAGCCTACGTTACCAACGCCGGAAAGTACAGCGAGGGCCAGCTTGTGGGTGAAACACTGAAATTTTCCACAACTGCCCAGGAGGTGGAGGCTCTCTTGAAACGGATCGGCGTGGATGGTGTCCGCTATCAGGAAATTTTTATTACCTCTTTCGATGGGGATGTGCTGGGGCTCTATGACCATTTGAGCGAGTATGAAAATCTGGACGAGCTTAATCATCTGGCCTGCCTGCTTTCTGAACTCACCCCATCGGAGCTGGAAACACTGGAGGCCGTCCTCGACAGCGGCGATCACTGTTCCTCGGTGCGGGACATCATCAATCTGACACAAAATCTGGACTGTTACGGCTTTTACCCCGGCGTATCAGATGAGGAAACGCTGGGGCGTATTTATGTGGACGATCTGGAAATGTTGGATGTGCCGGATCAGGTAAAACCGTATTTCGATTATGAGGCGTATGGCCGGGATGCCTGCATCCACGAAAACGGCCATTTTGCCCCGGGCGGCTATGTTGTCAAAGAAAGCGATCATTTCGTGGAAGTGTATCACGGCTTGCAGGATATTCCCAAGGAGCATAAGGTGTTCTCTTTCCCGAAGCTCTCTATCCGGGAGCAAATGGCCGCTTATCAGGAAATCATAGACGGTTCTTCTTTGGAGGGCTACCGTCAAATGCAGAAAAAAGACCGTGGGGATCGGTGATGGCACTTCGAGACAAATTGTCCCAAGGAAGGAGGCGGTGTAACTGATTGATGAAGATATTTCCCGGCGCACGATAGCCATATCTGTAAAAACAACCAAGCTGACGGCGCGGGGACTGGCGTATGTGCTGGGCATGGTGGGCCGGAAGATCCGCAAGGCATACCGTGGGCGGCAAGTATCGCATGGCAAACAAAGTGTGCGAAAGCTCATGGCCCACGGCACAGCTACCAACAGCATTGAGCTATCCGGGGATGCCAAGTCCTTTGACCGCGTGGCCCGAAAATGGAATGTGGACTATGCGTTCTATAAAACCGGGCCGGACAAATACCTGCTGTTTTTCAAGGCTGGACAGGCAGACGCAATGACCGCCTGCTTTTCTGAGTATTCCCGGAAAGTGTTAAGCAAAGCAAAATCGAACCGTGTTCCCATCCGAGAACAACTGCAACAGGCGGCGGCTCAGCTTTCTAAAGAAAAGCCGAAACAGAAAGAACGTGCAAAGGAGGTGGCCCATGAGGACAGATAAGATTAGAAAATATCTCATTCCAAACATTCCCTATCTGTTCATCCTGTGGGCGTTCCTCAAGCTGGGAACGGCCTACCGGCTGGCGGCGGGTAACGATTTTGCACATAAGCTCATCGGGCTGGGCCAGACGATTGGCCCGGCCTTTGCTGACTTTGCGCCCGGTTTAGTCCCGCTGGATTGGCTTGTCGGCATTGTAGGCGCAGTCGGTTTCCGGTTGCTGATCTATTTCAAAAGCAAGAACGCCAAGAAGTTTCGGCGGGATGCAGAATACGGCAGCGCCCGGTGGGGAACGGAAAAAGACATCAAACCGTTTGTCGATCCGAAGTTTGAAAACAACGTGATTTTGACCGGGACGGAGTTTCTCACGATGAACACCCGCCCGAAAATCCCCGCAAATGCCCGAAACCTGAATTGCTGTATTATCGGCTCGTCCGGCTCCGGCAAAACCCGCTTCTGGCTCACGCCCCAGCTTTTACAGGCTCATTCCTCTTATGTGGTGGTCGATCCCAAAGGCGGTGTGCTGGGGCAGGTTGGGGCTTTCCTGCAAAAACGCGGGTACAAAATCAAGGTATTCAACAGCATAGATTTTTCAAAATCCATGCACTATAACCCGCTGGCGTATATCCGCAACGAGGCCGATATTCTGAAATTCGTGGATGCCCTGATTTCCAACACCAAGGGCGAAGGCAAGGAAGGCGATCCATTCTGGACAAAATCGGAAACGCTTTTGTACTGCGCCCTGATTGCCTACATCATTTTCGAGGGGCCTGCCGAGGATCGGAACATGAATACCCTTGTGGATATGATTTCCGGCATGGAGGTCAAAGAGGATGACGAGGACTTTATGAACGCGGTGGACTATATGTTTGCCGGGCTCGAAAAGCGTAAACCGGATTGCTTCGCGGTCAAACAGTATAAAAAGTACAAATTGGCCAGCGGTGATATATGCTCTAAGTGACTTCTTAATCATGATTTTGTCATGGTTAGTGAAGCAATCACTTAGAGCATTTTTGTTTCAGGAGGTACAGCCATGAGAAATGAAAAAATTACCCCACTGTACGAGCGCCTGAGCCGGGACGACGAGTTACAGGGCGAGAGCAATTCCATATCCAACCAAAAACAGATGTTAGAGGATTTTGCCCGCCGGAATGGGCTGCCAAACCCTACGCACTTTACAGATGATGGTATCTCAGGCACCCGTTTTGACCGCCCCGGATTTTTGGCGATGATGGAGGAAGTGGAGGCAGGGCGTGTAGAGGCAATCGTCATCAAGGACATGAGCCGGTTGGGGCGCGACTATCTGAAGGTCGGTCAGGTCATGGAGGTTTTGCGGCAACGCGGTGTTCGTCTGATCGCCATCAACGACGGTGTGGACAGTCTGAAAGGCGATGACGATTTTACCCCATTCCGCAACATCATGAATGAATTTTACGCCCGTGATACCAGCAGGAAAATCCGTTCTGTGTTTAAGGCAAAAGGTATGAGCGGCAAGCACCTGACCGGCACTGTGATTTACGGCTACTTATGGGACGAAAAACGGGAGCATTGGCTGGTAGATGAGGAAGCCGCCGAAGTGGTACGCCGTATCTTCTCCCTCACGCTGGAGGGATATGGGCCTTATCAGATTGCCTGCAAATTATCCGCAGATCGGATTGAAATTCCCGTCGTACACCTTGCCCGCTTCAACGAGGGTGTGAACCGTTCAAAGCCGGTCAAAGACCCCTATGGATGGGGATCATCTACCATCGTGAACATTTTGAAAAAACGAGAGTATTTGGGGCACACCATCAATTTCAAGACCCGCAAGCACTTTAAGGACAAGAAAAGCCACTATGTTTCTGAGGACGAGTGGACGATCTTTGAGAATACCCATGAAGCCATTATCGACCAGCAGACCTTTGATCTGGTGCAGAAAATCCGCAGCAATGTACGGCGTTATCCAAACGGCTGGGGCGAAGCAGCTCCCCTCACAGGCTTACTCTATTGTGCCGATTGTGGCGGCAAGATGTATGTCCACCGCACCAACAATGGCAAGCGGATTTCTCAATATACCTGTTCCAATTATACCAAAGTTCCGTGTGGGACACTATGCCTTACACAACACCGTATCAATGAGAGTGCTGTTCTGACATTGGTTTCCGACACACTCCGGGCTATCGCTGAATATTCGAGAAATGACCGGACGGAATTTATTCACACTGTTCAGGAGACGCAGGTTGCTCAACAGAGTGCCGATATATCGAAAAAGCGCAGGCATCTGGCTACTGCCCAAAAGAGAGCCGGAGAACTGGAAAAACTGATTTGCAAAATCTATGAGGATAACGCCCTCGGCAAGCTGCCGGATACACGATATAAGGCGCTTGATGCACAGTATGCCAAAGAGCAGGACGCACTTGAGATTGAAATTGCGGAGTTGGAAAAGGCTGTTACCGGCTATGAGCAGAGCCAGAAATCAGCAGAGAAATTTATAGCCCTGATTGATAAGTACGAGAATTTTGACACGCTGACAAATACCATGCTCAACGAGTTTGTAGAGAAAATCCTTGTCCATGAACGCTCCCGAAAAGGCAGTCAGGATACCACGCAGGAAATTGAAATCTACTTTAATTTTTTAGGACGCTATATTCCACCATCCTTACAGCCGGTTCCTTTAACCCCAGAGGAACAGGAAGAATTGCGGAAAAGAGAAGAACGCAAGGACAGGCTCCATCAGAACTATTTGAAGCGGAAAGCCAGCGGCGCACAGAAACGGTATGAGGACAAAATCAAGGCGAAGAAAAAAGCGGAAATGGACGCTAAGAAAGCCCTGATCCGGGCTGAGGATATGAAAAAAGGTGTTTTTTCTACTATCGGGCAGCTACCAAAAGAAGAACCGCGCAAAGGCAGCATAGCAGCCAGCGCAGCAGTCTAATCATCACGGAGCAAAGGAGCATGAATATGAGTAAGTTGACTTACATTCGTTGTGGAGATTATGATATACCCAACCTAAAACTTTCTGAACAGCCGGAAACTTCTATCGGCAAGTACGGCAGGATGCGAAAGTCCTACCTGAAGGAACACCGTCCTATTCTCTACAACCAACTGCTGATGAGCGAGAAACTGTATCCGCACCTGTTAGAGATTGATTGGACAGCGCAGGAGCGCGTGGACACCATGTTGCCTCACATGATGGAGGCTGCGGGTGTCACTGAGGAACTGAAAGCCTGTGATCCTATGCGCTGGGTAGGACTGATGAACACATTAACGGCACAGATTGAGGAAATTTTAATCAGGGAACTGATTTGCAGTTGAATGGGAGGTGTGGGAAATGCTGACCTTTGAAAAGGTTCTGGAAGTGTTTCAGGCATATCTGGATGATGATCCTCTGTATGAGGTGGTGCAGACCAGCCACGGTTATACATTGATGGCATGGGAACCTCACCGGAATGACTGGTACAGCGCCGAAATACAGAAAACTCCGGAGGATTTGCGAAACGCCTTGCTGGATACATACGCCAACTTTCTGGAAGATAAGATTACCGGAAATGACCGCGATCTGACTGTGACAGAAACCGGAGAAATCCAGCAGAGGTGCCGGGAACTTTGGGAAAAGTGCCGGGAAACTTGATATAGAAACGCCAGAAGGAGGCCGCGATTATGCGTCCTCCTTCTGCTTCGCAGTCTGTTCCATTTTGAGCGCCCCGTCTATGGCACCTTCGATAATCGGCAGGTATTCTTCAGGGCAAAGCTTCAGCTTGTGGCTGACTCGTTGCCGCTGTTCGCTTTCTTCCCGCATGATCTCCGGGTTAAAATACCGTTCCACGGGAAGTCCGCAGACCTTAATCAACTGGATCATCACAGGCAGGCTCGGAATCGCACCTTGATTCTCAATGTTGGCAAGATACCGCCATTCAATCCCAACCATTTCTGCCAATGTTTTTCGTGCCAGACGCTTTGCCTCTCGTGCGGCTTTGACATCTGCGCCGAAGGTTTCAAAACCGGGACAATCTTCAACTTTCGCCATATAACATCACCCAGTTACATTGTATAATTCATACTTTGCCTGTGGAATGTTGCTATATGCAGGTTGGTTGAAGTTTATAATTCACATTCCGTTTCTTGCATTGTTCGAGAAAGAGAACTATAATGTACTCTGTGGAGGTGCGAAATGGACTATATGACATTGAAAGAGGCCGCCGAGAAATGGGGCGTGACACCTCGTAGGGTAAATTATTATTGTGCCGGTGGGCGTATCCCCGGCGCTGTGAAAATGGCCGGTGTTTGGCTGCTCCCTAAAACTGCGGAGAAGCCGCTTGATGGCCGGACAAAACAAGGAAAGGAACTACGCCATGAATAAAATTTTGATTATAGATGATGACAGAGAACTGTGCGCTTTGATTAAACGCAGCGTACAATCGGAACATATAGAAGCCGATTTTTGTAATACCGGAAAAGAGGGCTTGCAGAAATTAAAAGAGCAGGAGTATCAGCTTGTGGTGCTGGATGTGATGATGCCCGGTATGGATGGCTTTGAAACGCTGGAAGAAATCCGCAAAGAGAACAGCCTGCCGATTTTGATGTTTACATCCAAAAATGACAGCATTTCTAAAGTGCGGGGCTTACGGGCCGGGGCGGACGATTATCTGACAAAACCGTTTGATATGGACGAACTGATTGCCCGTATTGCGTCCCTCATTCGCCGCTACACCCGCTTTAATCATCAAGCCGGAGCTGTGCAAAAACTGGATTTTGATGGATTGCAAATTGACCTTGAAAATCGTTCTGTTACGACGGAAAATGGCACTTTTGAACTTCCACCAAAGGAATTTGATCTGCTCCTGTACTGCGCAAAGCATCAAGGAAAAATTTTGACAAAACAGCAGATTTATGAGGAAGTTTGGGGCGAAGAATATTTCTATGATGACAGTAACATTATGGCGATTATCAGCCGGCTTCGTAAAAAATTAGAAGTCAATCCTTCAAGCCCAAAGTATATCCAAACGGTCAAAGGGATTGGCTACCGCTTTAATAAGGAGGTATAGCCAATATGGAAATCATCGTTTTCTTGTCCATTGTGATTGCTGTTGTGGCTGTGCTGACTTCCATCGTTCTCGTTCGGCGCGTAAAAAAACAAATCGCAGAAATGACCGATGTGCTGGTTGATGTGAAAAACGGAAATGGCAACCGGCGTATTCTGTCTGCAACAAATGAATTGACAGCACCTCTTGCCTATGAAATCAATGAGATTGTTGTGTCCTATGAAAGCAGACTTTCAACTGTACGGCAGACAGAAGAAACCAACCGCCAGCTTATGACGAGCCTTTCCCATGATGTTCGGACACCCCTTACCACTCTGATTGGGTATCTTGACGCTGAACACAAAGGACTGGTCACAGGAAAAGACCGGGATGATTATATTGAAACCGCCCGACGGAAAGCCCATGATCTGAAAGAATATATTGATGTGCTCTTTGACTGGTTCAAGTTAAATTCCAATGAGTTTGCTTTGGAAATCCAGAGCGTTGAGGCCGCAGAGCTGACAAGAAATATCCTGATTGACTGGATACCGATTTTTGAGGATAAACAGGTTGATTATGACATTGATATTCCCGAACAGCCTGTCCGGGTAAGATTGGATATGGACAGCTATATGAGGATCGTCAACAATCTCATTCAAAATGTAATCGCTCACAGCCATGCAGACAAAATCAAAATTGTCCTGTCAAAGAAGGAAAATAACATGGAGCTGCTGCTGGCGGATAATGGAGTAGGAATTGAGAAAGACGATTTGAAACACATATTTGAACGGCTTTATAAGTGTGATAAAGGACGCTCCGAAAAAGGAAGCGGACTTGGTCTTTCTATTGTCCATCAGCTTGTAGAAAAGATGGGTGGAAGCATAACAGTTGAAAGCTTTCCGGGAGAAGGAACTGAATTTATGTTGCTTTTTCCTTTGGAGATTTAAGCGGGTTCCCGTCTTTATGGCGGGAACCTTTGTCATTTTTGCCGGATTTCAAATTGCAAGGTTAATGCAAGGTTGCGGCAAGGTTAATGCAAGGTTGGCGTGATAGAATACCTTACAGAACAGGAGGTTTTGAATATGGATACAAATTACATCATTGAAACAAAAAATCTGACGAAGCAATATGGCTCACAAAAGAGTGTGGCTGACTTAAATATCCATGTGAAGCGTGGGAGAATTTATGGTCTGCTGGGCAGAAACGGAGCCGGAAAAACCACTACCATGAAAATGCTGTTGGGCTTAACGAAGCCGACTTCCGGGGAGGTCAAAATCTGGGGGAAACCCTTGCAGGGGAATGAAAAGAAATTGCTGCCCCGTATTGGTAGCTTGATTGAGTCTCCCGGCTTTTATCCCAATCTGACCGGCACAGAGAACCTGCGTATCTTTGCTACCCTGCGGGGCGTACCAAACAATCATGCCATCAAAGATGCTCTGGATCTGGTAGGACTGCCTTACAAAGATAAAAAGCTCTTTTCACAGTATTCTCTTGGTATGAAGCAGCGGCTTGCCATCGCCCTTGCCGTTATGCACGATCCAGAACTTTTAATTTTGGATGAGCCGATCAACGGTCTCGATCCTATCGGTATTGCAGAAGTACGCTCCTTTATTCGGGAGCTTTGCGACGCAAGAGGAAAAACCATTTTGATTTCCAGTCACATTCTTTCGGAGATTTCCTTGCTGGCTGACGATATTGGAATTATCGACCACGGCGCATTGCTGGAAGAAGAAAGCCTTGCTGAACTGGAGCAAAAAAGCAGTAAGCATATCCGGTTTACACTCTCTGATACTGCACAGGCGGCAAGAATTTTGGAACGCAATTTCCATGAAAACCATTTTTCCATACAGGACGACCACAATCTGCGCCTGCACAACCTTGATCTGCCTGTGGGGAAAATTGTAACTGCCTTTGTAGAAAACGGATTGGAGGTATCGGAGGCGCATACTTGTGAAGAAAGTCTTGAAGATTACTTCAAGCGTGTGACAGGGGGCGAAGGAATTGCTTAAACTAATCAAATGCGAATTTTTGAAATTAAAACGGAAGCCCTTGGTATTTATTTCTCTGCTGCTTTCTGTTTTCATGCCATTGGCTTATGCTTTCTTTCTGGCAGATGTAAACACTGATGTGGATGCTGTAAATGGAGTGATGTCCAGCCTGTTCCAGCTCAGTGCTTATTTGCTTTTGATGCCGCTCCTTGTGATACTGGCTTCCAATCTGCTGTTTGAGGAGCTGGACAATGACACACTAAAAAACCTTGTTACCATACCGATAAACAGAACCAAGTTGGTGCTGTCCAAGATGCTGGTTTTGCTATTGTTTGCCGTTGGCTTTATGGCAGTTGGAGGATTGGTAAATCTTGCGGTTTTGCTGTTTCAGGGCTGGGAGCCGGTTGGGTTTTGGACCTTGTTTGGCGTTGGGATAGAAGAAGGGCTGATTATGTGGGTAGGCGCACTTCCATGTATCCTGCTCGTTGTTCTTCTTAATAAAAACTATATCGTGTCGGTCGTGATTACCTTTTTCTATACGACTGCAAATTATATCCTTTCGATGAGCGATGCGTTCCTCACACAGCCTTTTGGTTTGAATATCGGAACCCTGTTTCCGGGACCGCTGGCTTTCCGCTGGACCTTCCAATTTTATGACCAAAGCCAGACCAGTGCGGAATTGGCAGACTTGTTGGAACGGATCAGTCCGTATTTTCTGAATGGTGTTCAGGTGTTCGGTGTGATTGTTGGGGAAGCCGTTGTATTTCTTGCGCTGATTGCGTTGGTTTACCGGCGCCAGGAAATCTAAGGGGGTGTAATTATGTGGAATTTATTAAAAGCAGAATTGCTCAAGCTACGCCGGTGCCAAATACTTTGGGTGGGGCTGGTGGCGCTTGCACTCTGTCCGTTGGTGCAATATGGGAGCCAGCTGATTGTGGAGGCGGAGTACCGAAATCCAAACTATGATTTTTCCACTCTGTTTGAGAATGTTGTCTGGGGCAATACGCAGATGTTTTTTCCGATTTCACTGGTGATGATTGGCAGCTGGCTGATTGACAGAGAATCCACCCATGATACGCTGAAAAACATCATGACAATTCCTGTTTCCATGCCGAAAATGCTGGGAGCTAAGCTCTTTTGGGTCGGGATTTTTGCAGTCCTGCTGGGAATATACAGCGTTGGCGTTACCTTGATTACTGGATTGACGGTTGGATTATCGGGACTGACAGTGGAAGTGTTTTTTCATGGAGGTACACAGATCGTGTTGGCAGCTCTGACGACCTATTTGGTCTGTATGCCGCTGATCTTGATTTTTGGGCAGATCCGAGGGGCATATCTGGGAGGTTCCATTCTGGCGTTTTTCCTTGGATATAGCATGCTGTTCTTCAAAGGCGGTATCCTTGCCAGCATCTATCCGTTTTCTGCTGCGCTGATTTTAGTGGGCTTTGACATGAGTGGATATGCCGGAACAACCACAGCCCCGAATCCTTTGCTGGCAGTCATTGGGGTTGGCATCATGGTTCTCTGGGCGGTGCTGTTGTTACTGATGTCCAGTAACAAAAAAGAAATAAAATCCCGTAAACAGGCAAATTCCAAGGGAAAAGGAAAGCGTGCTGTACGCAGGAAAGGAAGGTGATACCTGTGAAGAAAATAGTTCTATCATTATGCTTGATACTGTTGGGCGCTTCTGTGCTTTCCGGTTGTACAAAAGATGAAGTTCTCGATCAGTATAACAATATTGTTCAGTCTGCTGGTTCCATAGCACTTACCGGAAATTCATCCTTACAAGGTACGAAAGAAAAAGGAATTGATGATTATACAGGAAGCTATACAGCCAACTATGAGGATTTTTCAGATACAGAGTATTTGTTCGGCGGAACTTCCATAAAGCGTGAAGCGGGTAAGGATCTGTCTATTGACTGCGCGCTGGAGGTTACGGATGGAACTGCAAAAGTATTTTGGATTTCTGGAGCTGATGAAGAAGTCACTTTGCTTGAAACAACCGGAACATATAGTGATACAATTACACTCCCTGAAGGTGGAAACTATATCGGCATTGAATGTGAAAATTTCACTGGAAGCATTGAATTGAATATGGAGTAACATTCTGCCGGACGACGGCAAAAGAAAAAAAGCCGTCGTAAAGCAGACACATTTCCACGCGCCTATGAAGCGGTGGCTTTGATTTCAGAGCCGCCGTTTCTTTTCGTTTATCCTAAACCAACGACGACCTAACACCGTGTAAATCCACGGCGGCACATAGGAGGATGCCGCCGTGTCTATGTTTGCCTTTTTTCACAGTACCCATGACCTGCACCAGCTAAAAAAAGCCTGTTCCCAGCAGCGGAGCAATGCGGTCAGAAGTATGCACTATACCATGTAATTAAACAGCAAAATATATTCCATGACGCTCGTATGGCTTTATGCCGTCCGGGCGCTTTTTTGTCCCTATGGAGTCGGAACATCGGGTCAGCATGGCCCGAACTTTATCCCCGGTGCCGCGCCCCACCACCCCATTCAGATTTTCCCAAAAAAGTCTGAATGGAGGAAGGACAGATGGAAGTTACCATCAATTATAACGGACAAGCTGTGGCCGTGGAGGTCACGCTGGAAGTCTATGAATTTCTTGATCGGGCAGATCACAAAACGGAGAACCTGTTCCATGAACAGCGGCGGCATTGGGATGGCCGGGAGTTTGACGAGTACATCATTACCACCGAGGGTGTAGGAGCCTACGGCGAAACGCCGGAAGAATACCTTTGCCGCATGGAAACGCTACATGAGCTGATGGCAGTTCTGGACACCTGTACCGAGGCCCAGCGCCGCCGGTTCCTGCTCTATGCGCTTGACGGGCTGAGCCTTGCAGAGATCGGTGTGCTGTGCGGCTGCTCCAAAGTGGCTGTGTATCAAAGTGTGGAGGCGGTCAGAAAAAAATTTATAAATTTCTTTGAGAGCAGGCTTAACGAATGACCTGTTTTCTGGCTACCAAGTGAAAGGGATCATTTCCCTTATCTCAGCGAGGGGCGGACAGCGGACGAGCTGCCCGCCTCTCCGATTTTCAGGAGGTAAGCCTATGAAAACAATCAATCTGCGGTGGATGTATCCCCACTACCGGCATGACGAGTTTGTGGATGTTACGGACGAGGTATGGGCAGCGATGTATCAGGCCCAGCGGGAGATGGAGAACTATGAGCGTCGGAAAGTCTACCACCGCGCCTACTACTCTCTGGAGGCATACAGCTGGCTGGAAAATTACGCACTGGAACACAGCAGATCGCCGGAAGATATTTTGCTGGAACGAGAAGAAATGACCACCCGCCTGCACCTGATAGCAGCTCTGCCGGTGGCTCTGGCTCATGCCACTCCGACACAGGCCCGCCGTGTTCACGCCTACTACATTGCCGGTATCAAGCAGCCGGAAATCTCCCGGAGAGAGGGCGTCCACAGCAGCAAGGTCAGCGTTTCCATCCGTCGGGGTCTGCGGAATATGCGCCGCTGCTATGATGACCTTTTTCAAACAGAGTGAGGGCGTGCCTATGCAGACCATCAATCTCAAACAATATTATCCATTTTGCAAAGAGGACATTTTTGTGGAGGTGTCCGATGAGATCGTCGAAGCGTTTCTTCTGGATAAGAGAGCCGAGGCCGCCAGAGAACGCAAGATGTTCCGGTATAAGGCGTTTTACTCCCTCGATTGTAACGATGGAATCGAAAATGCTGCAATCGGCTGGGCGCAGCCATCGCCGGAGGATCATCTGATAGAAAAAGAAGAATTAGCCGAATACGAAGAACTGATACGGCGATTGTATGAAGCCATTTCTTCCCTGCCGCCTATGCAGGCTCGCCGTGTCCACGCCCGCTATATGCTGGGTATGAAAGTGAAAGATATTGCCGCAATGGAGGGTATCACACCATCACAGGCGGGAAAATCCATCCACGCTGCACTGCGGAGGCTGCGCCGGTACTTTGCGCGTCAGAAATGGACGGTCAATCTATAAGCGTTTCCAAAGAAAAGAGGTGCATGACATGAACGAAAAAATTACAGCCCAACCCCCAAAAGAAGAACGGCAGGAAGTCCTGAAGGAGATCCGGCAGCTTGAAAACCGCAAGAAGATTTTGGAGAACAAGCAACGAAACGAAGAACGCAGGGTTCGCACCCGCCGCCTGATTGAGCGCGGAGCCATTTTGGAGGGGATTTTCCCGCTGGCTTCCAGCCTTTCCGGCGCAGAGGTCAAAGCATTTCTGATTGCCCTGTCCTATCTTCCGGGGGCTGCGGAATTGACTGCAAACCTGCCAAAATCCGGGGATATGCCATAAGTCCCTTGTTTACAAGGGCGCACTTATACACCGTTGCCGGTGCTGTGCGCCCTGCCGGGGGCGTTGCGTACTTCGTCCGCGATGGGAAGCTACGCTCCCCAAACCCCTTGTGTGCTCTGCGCAGCCAAACACCCGCTTTGCGTTTGTCCGGCTCCACAGAGCCTGTTATCCCCTCACTGAAAGGAGGTGTTCCCCATAGATTTCTGTCATATCCCCGTCAGTATCATCAAGCGCAGCGCAGGCCGTTCAGCCGTTGCCGCAGCTGCTTACCGCAGTGGAACCAAGCTGACAAATGAATGGGACGGAATGATCCACGACTACACCCGGAAAGGCGGCATTGTCCATGCGGAGATCATGCTGCCTGCCCACGCCCCGCCGGAATTTGCAGACCGTTCTATCCTCTGGAACAGCGTGGAGCAAATCGAGAAAGCAAGAGACAGCCAGCTTGCCCGCGAGATTGAGGCAGCTTTACCCCGTGAACTGTCCGGCGAACAACAGCTTGCCCTTGTGCGTGCCTATGTGAAGGACAACTTTGTAGACAAAGGAATGTGCGCCGACTTTGCTATCCATGACAAGGGAACCGGCAACCCTCATGTCCATATCATGCTGACGCTCCGGCCGTTGAAAGAAAATGGACAGTGGGGCGCAAAGTGCCGCAAGGCATACGATCTGGACGAGAATGGACAGCGTATCCCGGATGGGAAAGGCGGCTGGAAAAATCATCGGGAGGATACGACCGACTGGAACGATAAAGGAAATGTGGAGATTTGGCGGGCAGCGTGGGCAGCCTACACCAACCGGGCACTGGAATCTGCCGGTAGACCGGAGCGTATTGACCACCGCAGCTACAAGCGGCAGGGCATTGATAAAATTCCCTCTGTCCATCTGGGGCCAGCTGCCAGCCAAATGGAAAAGCGCGGTATCCGCACCGACAAGGGGGAAGTAAACCGACAGATCGTCGCCGACAACAAGCTGCTGAAAGAAATCAAAGCTCGCATTACCCGTCTTTATCGCTGGTCGAAAGCGGAAGCGGAAAAACCACAAACGCAGCAAAGCAGCTTGACCGCCTTGTGGGAAGCCCAACAGCAGTTGAACGCTCCCCGCACCCGCACCGGCAAAATCCGGGCTTTGCAGGAAAGCGCTGCACTATTCAGCTTTTTGCAGGTAAACGGCATCCAGTCTATGCAGCAGCTTCATGAAAAAATCGCTGATATGAACAGCTGTTACTATGACCTGCGGGGAAAGATCGTCAAGGCTGAGCGCCGGATCGCCATTCTTACCGAACGCGGGGAGATGTGGGAACAGTACAACCAGTACAAGTCCATCCACAAGCAGCTTGCCAAAGTAAAACCGGAAAAACGGGAACAGTTTGAGCAGCGCCACAGCCGGGAACTGATCCTGTATGATGCAGCAGCCCGGTATCTGAAAGAACTGAAAGACAGCGGCGAGGGGATCACCCCGAAGGCATGGCAGCGGGAAATCGACCAGCTGGCCGCCGGAAAGCAGACGGACACGCTTGCCATGAAATCCATGCGGGAGGAGTTGAAAGCAGTGGAACGGCTCCGCAAAACCGCCGAGCAGCTGTCCCGACAGGAAAGGGACAAGTCTCACGACCGTGGGCCGGAGCGGTAAAGGCTACCGCGTTTTGGCGTACCCCTGTCAAGTGCGTCGCGTTTCACGACATACTTTTGCATACAGAAAAACCGCCGTACAGGTTTCCCCATACGGCGGCAGACTGTTTATTTGCCGAACAAGTCGCTGTGTGTGCCGGTGCGGGCCAGCGTCAGCACCAGAACATCATCCTCTATGCGATAGACAAGCAGCCAGTCCGGGAGAATATGACATTCCCGATGACCTGCCCAATCGCCGGACAGGTCATGGTCACGGTTCTTATCCGGCAGCGGTTCGCCCATTGCCAGCAATGCTACGACCTGCTCCAGCAGCTCAATCTTCAAGCCACGCTTGATGGCTCGTTTGTAGTCCTTTTTGAAACTGGTCGTGTACTTGACGGTATATTTGGTTTCTTTCATCTTTTCAGGTCAGCAAATAACTCGTCAAGGTCATTGTAGCCCTTTACAGACGGGTCTTTTGCAATCCTTTCCGCTTCCAGCATGGCAGCAACCGTTTCTTTGTTCGGCTGTTCCAGCCTTACTTCAAAGGGAATGCCGCCTTCACGAAGCGACTGGCGCACAAAGATGTTAAACGCCGTAGTCAGGTTCATGCCAAGTTCCGTAAACAGTGCGTCCGCCTGCGCTTTCAAATCTGCGTCCATGCGGATACTGATGTTTGTGGTATTTCCAGCCATACGATCAACCCCTTTCTGCTGGCAATTATAGTATATGCCATTTGCACGAAGAAAACAATACTTTGCACGAATATTTAACAATAAATTCATTCAAGGAGGTTACCTGCTTTATGAAAGAAATCATTTATGAAGAACAACAAGACTGAACCTATCCCTGTCATGGATTACCGCCAGTACCGCAGAGCGCGGAAACTGGTGCATGAGTGCTGCAACTACATTGCCGGAAACTGTATCGCCTTGGACGATGGGGAGGAATGTATCTGTGTCCAGTCCATTTCCTACTCCCTGTTGTGCAGGTGGTTTCGGGCGGCGGTATTGCCGCAGGATAAGGAACTGGAAACGGCGCTGTTCCACCGGCTGAATGCTAAGAAATGCGCCGTATGCGGGGCGCTGTTTACCCCCGGTTCTAACCGGGCTAAATACTGCCCGGAATGTGCCGCACGCATGAAGCGGATTAACGCCGCAAAGCGCAAGCGGAAACAACGGGAGAAATGTCACGCTTTAGGGGCTGAAAAACCCTTGTAAATCAAGGCTTTTTTTGAGGGTGTCAAAGGCAGTCTGATAGATTTATCCTCTGACCCCTAAAATAGCCTTAAAATGCGTACAGAATCCCAAAAGAACCCCTAAGGAGGAACCCTATGTCAGACAATCGAAAATATTATTACCTGAAACTCAAAGAAAACTATTTTGATGATGATTCCATCGTGCTGCTGGAAAGTATGCAGGACGGTGTGCTGTATTCCAACATTCTGCTCAAGCTGTACCTGAAATCGCTGAAACATGGCGGGCGGCTCCAGCTTGACGAGGACATCCCTTACACAGCGCAGATGATCGCTACCATTACCCGCCAGCAGATCGGCACTGTGGAGAGAGCCTTGCAGATCTTTTTGAAGCTGGGTCTTGTGGAAGTGCTGGACAGCGGCACATTCTACATGAGCAACATCGAACTTTTAATAGGCCAGTCCTCTACCGAGGCCGAGCGAAAGCGGGCTGCAAGGCTTCAAAATAAGGCTCTTTCTGCGCTCCGGACAAGTGGCGGACATTTGTCCGACATTCGTCCACCAGAGATAGAGATAGAGTTAGAGAAAGAGATAGAGATAAAGAGAGAGATAGAGAAGGTACGCCCTGAAACGGGGCACCCTTCCCACACCTATGGCCGTTACCAGAATGTTTTCCTGACGGATGAAGAACTGGCAGACTTGCAGGTCAGCTTTCCTGCTGTATGGGAACAGTACATCGAAAAGCTGTCCGAGTACATGGCTTCTACTGGCAAGCGTTATCAGAGCCATGCAGCGACCATCCGGCGTTGGGCCGGTGAGGACGCTAAAAAAACGGTCACACCCTCACGCAACCGGGATTACAGCGTAAAGGAGGATGAAACTGTATGATTGAGATTACCGCAGAAATCCGGGCATTCATCGACAAGGCAGCTGCCGGTGTGGAATTGGCTGAGGACGAGTATATAGACTTGTCAGACGGGCTCATTCACTGTAAGAAATGCGGCGGCCAGAGGCAGACCGTTGTGCCATGCTTTGGGAAATCCGGCTACTTTATGCCGCACTGCATCTGCCAGTGCCAGCGGGAGGCTGAGGAGCAGCGCAAGGCTGCTGAAGAACGGCAGCGCCGCATGGAGCGTATCAAACGCCGAAAGGCACAGGGCTTGCAAGACCGTTATCTGTACGACTACACATTTTCCAATGATAACGGGCAAAACCCATTGATGGACAAGGCTCATGCCTATGTGGAGAACTGGAAAGAGGCATATAAGAGCAATATCGGGCTTTTACTGTTTGGAGATGTGGGAACCGGCAAGTCTTTTTTCGCCGGATGTATTGCCAACGCTCTACTTGACCAGGATGTGCCGGTGCTGATGACGAACTTCCCCACCATTCTGAACCGCCTGACAGGGATGTTCTCTGAGGACAGGTCAGAGTTTATTGCCAGCTTTGACGAATATGACCTGCTTATCATTGACGATCTGGGTGTAGAGCGCAGTACCGAATATGCTATGGAGCAGATGTTTTTCGTCATCGACAGCCGCTATCGCAGCCGAAGACCCATGATTATCACAACAAACTTGAAACTGTCCGAGCTGAAAAATCCGCCTGATCTGGCCCACGCCCGTATCTATGACCGTATTTTGGAACGGTGTGCGCCGATCCTCTTTGACGGGAAGAATTTCCGGGAAGAAAATGCCGGTGTCACCCGACAGGCAGCAAAAGACATTGTAAACAGTAAGCACGATTGATTTTTTACCGGGCGGCACAGACCCGTTCGGAGAAAGGAGCGCTATGAACAAAGAACCCCGTACTATGCAGATGGCAGACGCCGCTGCTGCGGCCAGAGCGCCGGAAAACACGCCAGCGATGGTAAAGAAAATCGGCAAGACGACCTACAAGGTTCATGTCCATTTCAGCAATACCAGCACAGAAACCATGAGCGATAAAATCAAGCGTATGCTCAAAAATGAAATTCAGCAGATGTGACAGACTGATAAACTAAGCCGCCTTGTGCTAAACTGATGATGGTACGCACCAAAATTTTTGTCAAGGAGGACATGAAAATGCTTTACACAGAAAAAGAGAAACATGAAATTGAGCGAGTAAAGGAAGTCTTTGCGGAACATCTGCGGCAAAGCCCTGATTTTGAATTGCTCTGGTCGGACAAGGTGGGCTATGTCTGGCTGACGATTGGCGTAAATCCAGTCTATGTGGATACCGGTATCAGGATAGAATCTGCCGCCGATCTCTGCGGCAAGTGTTTGGATGATGTTGCTACGGATGTTTTATATATGACTGGCAACGATCATGCACTGGAAGCAGCCGACCCGCTGGAGTTAGCCGAAATCAAGCGGCTCTGGGAGCCATATATCAACCAGCTGCCAGACTATGCGTATCTCTGCAAAGACCTGCTGAACGGAAAAATGTAATCTGTTAAATGAGGTGTCAGGAGCCATACAGTGCTTCTGGCACCTTTTGTGAGTTTTCTGTGAATTTGATTAAAAAGTCCTTGACAATTTGTCTCTGGCAAGACGGCAAAAAGCATTTTGATTTCCTGCGGTGCGCGGCTGGCTCCCTTTGACATCCCGCAGCTTCGTGAAGTCATGGCCTATGACGAATTGGAGCTTGACCGCATCGGAGATCGGAAAACGGCGGTATTCTTCATCATTTCCGATACCACGCAGACCTACAACTTTTTAGTGGCGCTTGCTTTTTCGCAGATGTTCAACCTCCTGTGTGAACGGGCGGACAATGTTCACGGTGGCCGCCTGCCGCACCATGTACGGGTGCTGTGGGACGAAGCAGCCAACACGGGACAGGTGCCCCAGCTCGAAAAGCTGGTCGCGGTTATCCGCTCCCGCGAGGTGAGTCTGTGCCTGTTGTATCAGCAGTTGGCACAGTGCAAGGCCATTTATGATAAACACGCCGAGACAATCCTCGGCAACATGGACAGCGTGGTGTTCCTTGGTGGCCGCGAAGCCAGCACCATCAAGGAAATATCCGAGAACTGGCTGGGAAAAGCCACAATCAGTATGCAGACCGACAGCCGCTCCCGTGGCCAGTCGGAAAGCTACAGTCAAAATACCCAGCGGCTGGGCCGGGAACTGATGACCCCAGCCGAACTTGCAACCATGCCGGGAGATAAATGTATTTTGCAGCTTCGGGGCCTGCCCCCGTTCTTCTCTCCCAAGTATGATCTGAAACGGCATCCGAACTACCGTTATACGGTGGAGGCCGATAAACAGAAAAACGCTTTTGACCTCGACAGGCTCATTAACCGCCGCAGGCGGCCTGGGCTGAACGAGGCGTGTACGATGTATGAGGTGACTGTGCCGGACGATGCGCTCACGGAAGAGGACGAGGACATCCTCAACTATGATGACATCGACGATCCAGACGCCTTTGCATAAAGGCTTCGAGACAAAGTGTCCCGAAGTTCGTAACCTGCCGCCTGTATGGGCGGCTTTTTTGTTACCGGGAAAATCCCGGAGAAATGGAGGCTTATATGGCATTTTTCTCATCTGCAATCGACACTTTACAGACCCTCGTTATTGCGCTCGGCGCTGGCCTTGGCGTGTGGGGCGTGGTCAATCTGCTGGAGGGCTATGGCTCGGATAACCCGGGCTCCAATGCTCATGTGCGGTAAAGTAACACACAAAAATTTGATAGACAACCGCCCATTATTCCGTTACTATTCTTCAATATGGATTGAGAAAACCTCTCTGATACAGTATAATAAAGTGTCAGGGAGGTATCTCTATGAAGGAAAAAATACTAATCATTGAAGATGATTTTACGATACAAACACAGCTTAAAACTCTTTTGTCTGGGAATGGATATGAAGTATTTGCAGTTACGGATTTTTCCCAAACAATAGAGCAGTTAAAAGAAGCTGCGCCACATCTGGTTATTCTGGATATAAAACTTCCGGGGAATAACGGTTTTGAAATATGCTCGGGGATTCGCACCTTTTCAGATATTCCGATTGTATTTGTAACAAGCAGCAATACAGATATGGACGAACTGAACAGCATTATGCTGGGTGGAGATGCGTTTATCACAAAGCCTTATAATCCCGCTATTCTTCTTGCTAAAATTGCTGCATTGTTAAAGAAAGCCTACCGTTCCCCTCAAACAGAAATTTATATGTGGAGAGAAGCTACCCTGCATTTGGAGAGTAGCATGATAGAGTACAAAGGACAGAAAGCAGAATTGACAAAGAATGAATTGAAAATCCTCTACTACCTTTTTAAGAACTCCGGAAAAATCTGTTCCAGAAATGATATTGTGGATTTTCTTTGGGACAATCAGCTTTATGTTGATGATAACGCCCTAAGTGTCAATATTACCCGTATTCGCGACAAACTGGCAGCAATCGGACTTGTAGATTTCATTAAAACAAAACACAGGCAAGGATATACATTATGAGTGGAAAACAATATTTGAAAAATCAACTCCCCGTTATTTTAATCAATCTGCTGGGTATGCTTGTCCTTGCTTTGTTCCTGATTGCAAGCGATAATCCTATCCAAACAGTCCTGTTTATTTTTGCAGTCTGGTCGATTGTCCTTGTTTTATCTTTGCTGGCATTTTATTTCTCACGAAAAAAATATCTGAATAAATTGCTCAATATGACGGAGCAATTAGAAGAACGATATTTATTGCCGGAAATCATGCAAGTGCCGGAAAGGGCTGATGAACAGGTTTTTTACCAGATTATGAAAATGGCTGAAAAATCTATGTTGGAACGGATTGGCGAAGTACAGAGGGAACGCAGGGAATATAAAGAATACATTGAACAATGGATACACGAAGTAAAAACACCAATTACAGCGATGAAGCTGCTGTGTGAGAATAACCGTTCTCCCTTTTCCAGAGAGGTATTGGCAGAGTTAGAGAATATCAACCAATATACAGAACAGGCACTTTACTATGCCCGGAGTGAACACGCTGAAAAAGACTATTCTGTCCGTGAAGTCAATTTATGCGATGTTGTGCATAGTGCAATCGCAGATAATAAGTATCTTTTGCGTCAAAGCAATATGTCAATTCAGATAGACGATATAGAAACAAAAGTTTATACCGATGAAAAATGGGTGCGGTTCATCTTAAATCAGATTATCGGTAATGCAATCAAATACCATGCAGAGCAGCCTATTTTGCACTTTAGGGCAACAAAAACGAATGACAAGATTGTGCTATCTATCAGCGATAATGGGATAGGTATTCCTAAAAGTGATTTACCCCGTATTTTTGAAAAAGGATTTACAGGTCAGAATGGGCGAACCGGGAAAAATTCTACTGGAATTGGCTTATATCTTTGCAAGCGTCTATGTGATAAACTGGGAATAGGGCTTACTGCTTATTCCGAAAACAGAGGAACAACGATTTCACTTATCTTTCAAATGAATGATTTTATTATCGGAGTGCAGGGCTGACAGGTTTTGCACTTCTTACATTTTTGTAAGAACTGTGTAAGAAAACTTGATACAAAAAATGAGATACTCCATTTACAATAAAGATATGGAACAGTTAAGGAGGTTTATCAGATGAATACGATTTTGAAACTGGAACATATCCAGAAATATTATGGCAATGAAGGGAATATTACCAAAGCCATTAAAGACATTAGCTTTTCTGTGGAAGCTGGGGAATTTCTCGGAATTATGGGTGCGTCCGGTTCTGGAAAGACAACGCTGCTCAACTGTATTTCTACGATTGATACCGTAAGTGCAGGGCATATTTTTTTAGATGGAACAGATATAACGGAAATCAAACCAAAATCCCTTGCCCGTTTTCGCAGGGAGAATTTAGGGTTTATATTTCAAGACTTCAATTTGCTGGACACATTGACGATTTCAGAAAATATTGCACTGGCATTAGCAATCAACAAAGTCCCTGCCGGGAGCGTAGAATCCCGCATTTTGGATATAGCCGGAAAGCTGAATATCAGCGATATTCTAAACAAATATCCTTATCAGGTATCCGGCGGACAAAAACAGCGTTGTGCTTGTGCAAGAGCAATTATCAACAACCCGAAGCTCTTACTGGCAGATGAGCCGACAGGGGCATTAGACAGCCATTCCTCACAAATGTTGCTGTCTACCATTCAAAGTATCAATGAACAGCTTAGGGCGACAATTCTTATGGTAACTCATGACGCTTTTACCGCCAGCTATGCCAACCGTATTCTTTTTTTGAAAGACGGAGAAATCTTTATGGAACTGCGCAAGGGCAACGACAGCAGAAGTGCTTTTTTTGATAAAATTCTGAATGTCCTTACCATGATCGGAGGGGGACAAAGCCATGTATGCTAAACTTGTTTTCAGAAATGCAAAACGGTCTGTAAAAGACTATCTGGTCTACATTGTCACAATGACAATCTGTGTTACCTTGTTTTATGCGTTCTTGTCTATTTCCAGTAGTTATTATAGCCCGGATATAGGCAGCGAGTATGATTTTACTCTGTTAAGTGACGGAATGAAAATTGCAATCTGCATGATAACATTGCTGTTGTTATTTTTGATACGGTTCGTCAATCATTATATGCTAAGACGAAAGCAAAAAGAGTTTGCTGTCCAGTCCATTATGGGAATGGAACAAAAAACTATTGGCAGGATTTTCTTTGCAGAAACACTGATTATGGGTATGTTTTCCATTTTGATTGGTATTTTTTGCGGTGTATTTTGCTCTCAATTCATTACCGCAATGCTCCTTACTGCTTATGGAGAGCCTTATGAAATCTCATGGACATTGTTCCCGGACACCGTTTTGCTGACAGTGATATTTTTTGTGGTAAGTTTTTTTGTGGTAGGAGTTTTCAATACACGCACAATCAAAAAAACAAAAATTATTGATATGCTTTCCGCAGAGAAAGAGAACGAACCAGAGCTAAAAAAGAGCCGCTTCATTTCTGTTGTAGTAGTCCTCTTTGAAGTATTTACCGTATGGGGATTGATTACAGGAATACAAAAGGTCTGGTTTTATTATGACACCCGCTTTGCGTTTCCGGTGCAGCTTATGTTTTGGGGAAATATTCTTTTTCCGCTGCTTACTTTGCTGTGGTCGATATTTTGCATAATTAGAAAGAAAAAAAGAGAATGTTTCATTGCTGGTTTGCTGATATGTTCTGTATTGAATGCTTTTACAGCAGCCAGCGTTGCAGCATTAACAAATAAATATTATCTGTCTTTAGGTGGTGGAACGCTCAATCAATATCTGCTTTTTGTTGTGATTGACTTACTTTTCTTCATTTGTGCCTTCATTTATCTTACCAGTGGTTTGATTGTAGCATGGAAAGTAAAATCGCCGGAACATAGATACAAAGGAGAAAACCTGTTCTTTTTCGGGCAAATTATATCAAAACTAAATACAACCAGCAAAACAATGACGCTGATTTGTATAACCCTTGTCCTTGCAATCTTCATGTTTATTGCCGCCCCTATTTTGACGGGCTGGGCTTCAGGTTATTTGGATATGCGCTCTATGTATGATGTGCAGGTATATTCAAGATATAATGACGTATATGAAGAAGAAAATCTGCCGCAAGACAGTTATGAAATTATTACTGAGTTTCTGACAGAACACAAAATAGATACAGTTTATGATTGCACGTTCAATCTATATCTGCCAGAGAAAGATGATTTTCACAACAGACAGAAATATGATTTTCCGATTGTAGCAATTTCTTTGAGTGATTATAACACTATACGGGAAATGCTGGGTTACGAACAGATTTCTCTGGAGGAAGATGAATTTACAACACAATGGAAAGCAATCGCCACCGAGGAAGAACGGGATAGCTTTTTGAAAGAACACACCAGCATTATGACAGACGCAGGAGAATTGACTCTTTCCGGGCAGTCCTATTATGAGGATCCGATTGGAGAAACAGCGTACAATTCCTATACAAATGTATTGTATGTACTTCCAGACAATATTTGTGAAAAGCTGTTGCCAGTAATAAAAAACCGATATATTACAACAACGGAAAATATCTCCTATGAAAATGCAAGGAAACTGGAAAAACTTTTTACAGAGAAATATCCCGAGCAGGCAGAAACCGGGGCTATTTATGGCGTGCGTTTTAGCACACTGCAAATCAATAGTTCCATAGCAAATAACTTTATTTTACAGACTGCAATGATTTATGGTGCTGTCGTACTGATGGTTATATGTCTTACGGTACTTTCCCTGCAACAGCTTTTAGACGCAGGACAATATAAGTATCGTTTCTCTGTACTCCGAAAATTGGGGGCGGAAGAAAAGCATATCGGAAAACTTATCTTGCAACAATTAAGTGTTTGGTTTGGGCTTCCAATTATCACAGCAATCATTGTAGCTGCTGTTGTAATAGCTTACTTTATCCAAACCATATCAGCAGAAATTTCAGCCTATATTGGGTTTAGTACATTGATGTTACAAATAGGGGCAACAATGGGGATTTTGGCAATTTTATTGATTTGTTACTTCATAAGTACATGGATTATTTTTAGGCGTTCTGTTAATCCATAGTGAGTGCAATTTATAGCAAACCCAGCCGAGCCAGTCAACGGCAAGTAAATGGGCTACGCCCACCGTTGACAGCCCCGCCTGTCCTTGCTGGTGGGTAATCAAGGGGCGACAGCAAAAAGTGCTGCCGCCCTTTCCCATAATCGAAGAAAGGGGGATTTTCCATGACTGAATACGAAGCCTATCAAGAACATATCCGCTATACCCATGATACCTATTGCCGGATTGTTATTCGCCATGCGTCCTTTGACGCTGCCCGTATGCTGGCAGCGCGGTGGAAACGGGAAATCTCCCTTGAATACTTGACCGAAGAAAAGTTTGTTCCACTAAGCACCATAGATGAGTATTTTCAAGTGCCAGACTATGGCGAAACTTATCCATTCTCCGTCCGGGGGAAGACGATATTTTTAGATAGCTGTTCCCTTGCGGCGGCTCTTGCCGAACTGCCGGAACAGTCGCAGGAGGAAATCTTTTTGTATTACTTCCAGCATTTGAAGCAGAAAGAAATCGGAGAACAAAGCGGCTGGACACGCAGCACAATCGGGCGGCATATCCAGCTTGCCTTGAAGCGGCTGAAAGAAGAAATGGAGGTGCTGTCCCATGAGTAGCCTACTTCTCCCCTATGACACGATAATAAAAGCACATGAGGGCGACCCCATAGCGATACAGGCTGTCCTTGACCGCTATGCCGGATATATCCGCTATTTCTCCAAAATGAACGGCTATTATAACTCTGATATGGAGGACTACATCAGAACAAAGCTGATTGAAAGCCTGTTCAAGTTCCGGCTTGACCGATAACATAAAAACTGAATATCCCGCCGCCCCGCAGCAGCACATGAAGCAGTAAATCCGAAAAAGATTTGCTGCTTTTTTTGCGCCCATTTTTGGCAAATTTCCAAAAGTTCCGTATTAGACATTGAAGCTAAAAAGGCTGCCATTTTTTTAGACAGCGGGCAAAACGCAGCTTCCGAAACGCCTTATTGTCGGGAAAGACCGAGCCGCCGGAAAAGTTCTTGCCGGAAAGTCCGTCATTTTTGCTTTTTGCGGTGTTGTAGGGAGTAAGGGGAAGAACGCCAGCCCGCAGCCTTTTATGAAAAAACTGGTTGCGATTTCCCGAAAAAGTGGCAGTAGGAAGTGAGCGGCAGTCCGGCAGTTTCTTAGAGCAAGATTCTACCGAGGTGCCAAAATTCGCTTATCGCTCATTTTGCCCCTGCGGGAATCTTGTTGGGGAGTGCCTTCCCCAAACCCTGCTTATGCGGCTTGCGCCGCTGAAAAACCCCTCAAAATATTTTTCGGATTTTTCAAAAACAGTTCCGCTTCACACCCTGTTTTTCTCCTATTAGTGAGAGGACACCACGCACAGAAAGGAGGTCAACCACCTATGAAACGATACAACACGCCGCACCGCAGCCGGGTAGTCAAAACACGCATGACCGAGGAAGAATACGCCGAGTTTGCCCAGCGGCTTTCTGCTTACCACATGAGCCAAGCCGAGTTTATCCGGCAAGCCATAACCGGGGCAGCCATACGCCCCATCATAACCGTTTCCCCCATCAATGACGAGCTGCTTGCCGCTGTCGGGAAGCTGACCGCCGAATACGGGAGGATCGGCGGCAACTTAAACCAGATAGCCCGGACGCTGAACGAGTGGCACAGTCCCTATCCGCAGCTTGCCGGGGAGGTACGGGCGGCGGTTTCCGACCTTGCTGCCCTAAAGTTTGAAGTCTTGCAGAAAGTGGGTGACGCTGTTGGCAACATTCAAACATATCAGCTCTAAAAACGCCGACTATGGCGCAGCGGAAGCCTATCTCACATTTGAGCATGACGAGTTTACCATGAAAGCCACCCTTGATGAAAACGGGCGGCTGATACCGAGGGAGGATTACCGCATTTCTTCCCTCAACTGCGGGGGCGAGGATTTCGCTGTTGCCTGTATGCGAGCCAATCTCCGCTATGAGAAAAACCAAAAACGGGAAGATGTGAAAAGCCACCACTATATCATCAGCTTTGACCCACGGGACGGGACAGACAACGGCTTGACCGTAGACCGGGCGCAGGAGCTGGGCGAGCAGTTCTGCAAGGAGCATTTCCCCGGACACCAAGCCCTAATCTGCACCCACCCGGACGGGCATAACCACAGCGGGAATATCCATGTGCATATCGTCATCAACTCCCTGCGGATTTACGAAGTCCCGCTTCTGCCCTACATGGACAGACCAGCCGACACGCTGGAGGGCTGCAAGCACCGCTGCACCAACGCCGCTATGGAATATTTCAAGAGCGAAGTCATGGAAATGTGCCACCGGGAGGGGCTTTACCAAATCGACCTCTTGAACGGCAGCAAGGAACGGATAACCGAACGGGAATACTGGGCGGCAAAGAAAGGGCAGCTTGCCCTTGACAAAGAGAACGCCGCCAGAGAAGCCGCCGGACAGCCGACCAAGCCCACCAAGTTTGAAACGGACAAGGCGAAGCTGCGCCGGACGATACGGCAGGCACTTTCCCA
>OKWN01000065.1_pt1 | contig 122154 bp, 122 predicted proteins | sample 1607151 | NCBI WGS metagenome assembly OKWN01 (sample SAMN07501046, study PRJEB24779) | human gut metagenome | isolation source: stool | host: human infant | place: USA: Pittsburgh, PA | reverse complement strand
TTGTGGTGATTACAATTATATCTCTCTGAGATGTTTTTTGATACCCTTAGGTGGCTAACTTCATTTTAGAACTTTCCGAAAATAAAAGAATTCACGGATTTACCCTTGAAATTTCAACAATCTATGGCTATAATACTAAAAATCTTTGGAGGTATTTTATGAAAAAACTAAGTCCTGACAGTCACATTCGCGTACTCAGTCCGTCAGATTCAATTGCTCGCTTGGGTGGATTTGAAGCCAATCTTTCTGCCAAAGAAACGTTAGAAAATCTAGGATTTCGTGTGTCATTTTCAGAACATTATTTAGAATCTGATATGCTCGATTCTTCTTCAAACGAAAGTCGCGTCGCTGATTTACACGCTGCCTTTTTGGATGACTCTGTCGACGCCATTTTGGCTACCATTGGTGGCTTTAATTCTAATGAGTTATTACCCTATCTTGACTATGACTTAATTACCAAACACCCCAAAATTATCTGCGGTTATTCTGATTCAACAGCTTTTTTAAATGCTATCTATGCTAAAACTGGAATGCTGACATACATGGGACCTTCATATTCTAGTTTTAAAATGAAAGAAGGTCAAGATTACCAGAGCAAGGCTTGGTTAAATGCCATGACAAAATCAGCTTATGACCTTGTTCCAAGTCAGGAGTGGTCAAGCGACCCTTGGTATGACCCAACACAACCACGTCATTTTATGCCAACAGAATGGAAAATTTACAACGCAGGGAAAGCTTCTGGCACCATTATTGGTGGAAATTTATCTACTTTTGGACTTCTTCGCGGAACACCTTACACCCCTCAAGTCAACGATTATGTCCTTTTCTTAGAAGAGGCAGAAGAAGATGACTATCATGATTTTGATCGCAATTTAGCAGCCATTTTACAAGCTTACCCCAATCCAAAAGCGGTGCTTATCGGACGCTTCCCAAAGGAATGCCAAATGACACCCGAAATATTAACCTATATCCTAGACAAGCACCCACTTCTTAAAACCATTCCTGTCATGTATGACCTTGATTTTGCCCACACTCAGCCACTCTTTACAATCACTATCGGCGCACAAGCAAGCATTGACACTGATGCTTTGAGTATTCATATCGAGGAATAAAACTCCTCTATGAAGAATTTTATATATGAGTATGAACTAAAAAACAAAAACGCCTTTTCGTAAAAACGAATTGGCGTATTTTATCTTTCAGCTTTGACTAAAAGTAATCATTTTGTCCAGGATTTTAACCAGACGTTGTTCTTGATCTTTAGTCATTTTATCTTTAGTGGCATCATGGTCATCGACCATACCAACGTGAACTTTAACATCTCCTGAACTATTAATTGCAACGACAAAAGGAACGTATAATTTGTCTTCTTTGGTATAAGTTTGAGAGAATTTTTTCACGATAGCATTGTCAGCGTCGCTATAATGTTTACCTCGAACATCGACTGTATAGGCTTTACCATGGTCTGCTTGTAATTCCTTGTCTAAGACAGGCAATAACTCAACACACCACGGACAGGTTGGAAAGCCAGAATAATACATGCCTTGTTCTTTAGCTTCTAAGCGACTAACCACATCATCTTGATTATCTTTAACCAGCTGAGCCGTTTCATCAACATAAGCACTTGTTCCGTTTAATTTATTGGTAACGATATAACTACCACCAAAAATAATCACAAACAAAATGATAAAGAGACCAAGTTTCACAGTTTTTTATTTTTCACTATTTTTCTCCTTTTGAATCAGTTGAACAATTGACAGTAAAATCACCTCGCCATCTGCTGTGAATGGTAAGAGGTTAAACAGATTCATTAGACAAGTTACCTTCAATACGAGGGTGTAGTAATTTAGAGGGATTAAAATGCCAATTAGAGTTAACAGAAATGGTGATATAAAAGCAATTAAGAAATTGTCTAAGGGACGGTTTTGATTTCTATACTCTACTTGAAAAGCCAGAACACCAACGTGTTTAAAACACGCTTGGTAATGCAGTGCTCGTGCCACCAAGTAATGCAATATCTCATGTAATCTGACCGCAGCATAAACTGACAGAATCGTAACAACGACTAGAATGAATAACTCAGTCATGTTTCTTTTCGCTGAATTTATCAGTGAGATAAGTTAAAGCACAGACAAGGCAAAAAGAAATGATAAATGCAATTAATGTTTGCCAAGACAAGTCAAATGTTGTAGAAATTTTATGCTCAGTAATTTTGTTATCAATGGTGATGCCTAACAAAGTTTTTACTGAAGCTGACGATCCGCCAAGCTGAAATAATTTCCAAAGGCTTGTAAACACAACTAAGGCAGCGTAGGTCACTACACTAACCCCAAGACAACGACTAAAATCTTTCATATCTTAACCTCCTAAGAAGACTATAGTGAATACCTGCTAATAGGATAATAACTATCAAACCCAAGCTCGCGTTTTTCACAACAAGCGTGACTAAGATAAAAATAATCCCTAATAAAAACATTGACGTGATCTCATTGAGATTTCCGCGTGATTTTGGGAAAAGATAGCCCAGCATAAAAGCTGATTGAGCAAAAGCAACTGACACCATCACTTGGTTAATGGTAGCTCAATGAAAGGCAAAGCAAATCAATAAAGGTATTTCCAACAATACAAGAAGTAAATACTGACCAAAGTATTCTTCCCATACTGTAATCCTCAGGAGATTATACTGATTTCGGAAATCCTCTGTGCTATCGCCATGTGAAAGTAATAATAAGCCATTAAACGCAAGTAATGTTGGTAAGACTGCCAGAACTGCTTTTACACCACTCTGATAAGCCATAATGTCAATAACAATCACAGGAAAAATCAAGTAATACCAATTTGTTTTATAACGAAAGGTAACTTTATCAAGAACAGGTACTTTAATAAAGCGACTGTGACTAGTAACTAAAGTGTCAGCCAAAGGCAAATGTAAAAGCAAATAAACAACGACAACTAGACAGCCAAAACTACCAAGGAATGCCCCTAGAATCAACTCATGAATGGAAAATGGAGAAGAAGCTAATCGTGATTCTAGTGCATAACACCATTGAAAGAAATAAGCCAAACTAGTTATTAAAATTAAATTTGCTAGGAGTAGTTTAATCACAAGCAAGTGTTTTATCTGACTTTGCAAAAGCCTATCTAGCCCTAAAAATAAGCCTTCTAAGCTGATGATAACAAGAAAAAATGAAAAATGTTGACTAAGGAAAAACAAGCCAAAATCTCCCACAGAAGTTGTAACCAACTTGATAGCAGGCGTTGCAATGATCATGACTAATTCATAAATCCCAACCATTAGCAACAAACGAAACAAAGAGTAAGCCCTTTGAACATCATGCTTTCGAAATGGTAAAGCTTTAACGAAATACAAAGATATCTTATCCAAAGCCAAGGTTGCCTCAATAAAAAGAAAGGACAAGCAACCCAAGACAAGAGTATTACTGAAATAGCTAAAAAAGATTTGTTTCTGCCCAGTTTCTAAAATAGCAAGAGGAACATTTGTTCTGATGGATGATATTTTTGCCAGCTCTTTCATGTTGTAGAGATAATACAAAATATAAAGCAGGCATAGGAAAGTGACAAAGGAACGTCTTAGCCATTTTGATTTGAAAATCGGGCGATTTAAGAAACCTTTCAAAGCATTATTTAGAAACATTGTCATCAAAAGTTGCGTATCTTTGAATGAACGTGATTTTATCATGAACAGACTCCGTGCGTAACACCTCTGCTTCCAATTGACTAGCATCACCAGTAAAAGGGACTAATTTCCCATTAGACATCAAAAAGATATGGTCACAAAAGTGATTGATTATGGTCGTATTATGTGAAATTAAGACAAAACTGCGATGACCAAGTAAAGCCTGAAAGAGTTTTACTGTCATCAAAGTGGTTTCAAAATCCAAGCCATTAAAAAATTCATCTCCTAAAACATAAGGAGCATTTGATAAGACAGCAGCGATAATTTGAACATTCTTTTTCATCCCAAAAGAATACGACTCTAACAGCTGATGCTTAGCTTCCTTCAAATCATATAATTTAAAGAAAGAATCAACCTTATCAAGGTCTGCATTTGGATAACGCGCCAAAACAAATTGAATGTATTCATTTCCTGTCATGTAATCCGGAAGATAAAAATCAGATGGAATGTAAAAGACTTGCTACTTGAAGGCATCAGATTGATTATGGTGACCGTCGATCCAAATCTCACCTTCACTCGGGCGTTTGAAACCAACGACACAATCTAGAAATATCGTCTTTCCACTGCCATTAATACCAACAATAACACTCACTTGTCTTTCAGGAAAAGTCACTGAAATATCATTTAAAACCAAGCGCTTATATGTTTTAGATAAGTGTTCAATCTTAATCATAAATTCCTTATTCTAACACCTTCTCTTAAAAATAAAGAGAAGAGCGATATTATTTAGTACAGTTAAATGTTACATGAATAACATCAGGAACACCTAACTTGATTCCGCCAGTAAAATTCCCTGATCGTGACGTACAATAAGCCGCATAACCAATGACTGCAATGACAGAAATAAGAGCGCAAACTGCCCAAACCCACTTAACAGACACTTTTGAAGCATATTTAGCTTGCAAAGCAACCAAGTAGTTGTCCATAAGTCCTAACATAATCTTATGTTTTCCTTTCAACTTTTTAAAAATAAGAGGACAAAAAATGCCCATACAAATGACAAATCACTCTTATCTATCAGGTGTTCTTTTTCGAAAAATAATTACCGATAACGTAAACTATTTAAACAGATTACACCAACATCATATCATCCGAAAGTTAAGATTTCTGAAAATTGTATATTTGCTTAACAAAAAAAGTTTATTTGCGTATTTGCAAATAAACCGATTTTAATATTTTCGCTGATACAATGAAGACATAACATTAAGGAGGATACTACTAATGCTTAAACTAACCCTTAAACCATTACTTAAAAGAGTCGTTCTGGTACTTCCATTCTTTGTATATTACCCGTAAAACCCATTCAAAATAATCAATCAGCCCCAAGTAATAACATTCATCCCTTCCCCTGCCCTAAGAAATGTTGTTACTCACAAAACTTATGAATAATACGTAATATATAAAATTTGGAGGATACTTATTATGTTCACATTGAAAAAAACTGCTAAACAATTGACGAAGCTAATTTTAGTTGTGCCTATTTTTGCCGTAGGGGTATTTTTCCTAATTTAAATTAGAAGTTTCATCTTTTGGGGATTCAAAAATACTTTTTAATTGCATCTTTAAAAATGCAATTAAAGTCGGATTCCCAATTTCTTCAACACATTTTAAAAAGTATTCTAAATCAGAAAAATTACTTGAATCATTTTCTATGTGAGATATAATTTTTTTCAGAAATTTTAAACTAGTTATTGCAAACATGTCTTGATAAGTCAAAATTTTTTCTAGACATTCAATGAAATAGTTAGCCTGATAAATTTTTCGGTAACTAATTAATAATAAAATTAAGTTTAAAAAAACAATTTCTGCATTCTTCTTATGACTTGGAATAGATAAGAATACTTTATCCCTATCAACAAATGCTTTTCCCAAAAAAACTAAGTCTGACTCAGATAAAATTGACATAGTATTTCCAAAAATAAAAAGTTCATATTCTGTCCATTCTTCAATTTCATAAAGGTAAGATGTCAGGAAATTCTTCTCTTCTTCTGTTATCGTATATGTCGAATCAAGTGTATATATGTATGTTTTAATGATTAACGTTGTTAAGCGATTATAAACATCAAAAACCTCAGTCTCCATATCTGACTCCAATAAGCCACGTAACCCTTCAATATCTTGCTTATTGTATAGCTCTGCGGCTTTATTTACCAAATGATATAATTTTGGTTCTTGATAGTTGTTAATCGCGTGTCCAAATTCTGCGAAGGTCATGTGGATGCCTGAAATGGCGATTAAGAGTTTATCTGCGGCAAGCATAGATTGGCCATTTTCAAAACGTGAGAGTTGAGATACAGAGAGATTTTCTCGTGCAACGTCTTTTAGTTTCAAACCACGCGCGATTCGCAGTTCACGATAAAGTTCACCCAATTGCATTGATTTTTCGAGTTTCATACAGTCTCCTTTTTTGAATCTATGATTTTCAAATTCTCCCAGCAAGAAAGGTCTTTAGCTATTATCCCAAACAACTTAGAAAAATCATAGTCTATATTTCTATATTAAAAATCTAGGTATATTCTAGGCATACTAATGTTTATTGTATCACATTTTTAAAAAAGGAATAGCAAAAAACAAGAACTTGGTTAAATCAAGTTCTTGTTTCTAACGATTTTATCGGTAGCGACTTACCAAATAATCACTCGATTTTCTGGTGCACGCCACATTGGGTCACCTGCTTTGATGTCAAATTCTTCATGGAAGTCATCAAAGTTTGGCAATGTGACATTGGTACGAAGTTTGGCTGGCGCGTGCACATCAATGCTTGCTAGCATTTGCATGTATTCATCACGTGCCTTCATGCGCCAAATGGTTGCAAAGTTGATAAAGAAATCTCGTGCTGAGAAATCGTCATCCTGTTTTGCTGCTTCAAGCGCACAAGCCACACCACCAAGGTCAGCCACATTTTCAGAGACTGTCAATTTACCATTGACCTTAGCGCCATAAGAATCTAGCCCCTCAAATTGTTCAACGATTTTATCAGTACGTTCCGTGAAGGCTGTGTAATCTGCTTCTGTCCACCAATTGTTTAGGCTACCATTTTCATCAAATGAAGCACCGTTGGTATCAAAAGCATGTGAGATTTCATGGGCGATAACCGCTCCAATCCCACCATAGTTAGCAGATGAACTTTGTTCCAAGCTATAAAATGGAGCTTGTAAGATAGCCGCTGGGAAGACGATTTGGTTTTGTTGTGGGTCATAATAAGCATTTACCATGTGAGCTGGCATGTGCCATTCACTACGATCAACAGGCTTGTTCCACTTGCTCCAGCTGTGTGCGATAGAAATTTTAGCAAGGTTACGTGCATTTTCAACGAGCGACAAAGACTCATCAATGATTTTCTTCGCATAAGTTTCTGGTAATTTTTCCGGATAACCAATATGAGGAGTGATGACATTTAATTTCACAATAGCCTTATCACGAGTTTCTTTGGCTAACCAATCTGCGGATGCTAGACGTTTCTTGTAAACATCAATCATCGTTGCAACCTTATGTTCTACGTCAGCTTTTGCTTTAGGTGAGAATTTTTGACCTGCATACCAAAGACCAAGAGCTTGGCTATACGCACCAGATGCTAGATAATAAGCTGCTTTCTTCTTATCCATGGCTTGTGGTGTTCCTGAAAGAGCACGACTGTAAGTCCCTGAAAGCACTCGAATCTCATCTGTCAAATAGCTGTTGTAGCTTGTCGCTGCTGAAACAATCAAATCTGCTTTAAGCAATTCCCAGTTCTTTTCAGAATAATATTCTGCCGCAAATTCTTTCCAAAAACGTTCTTCTGGAACAATGACTTTGTCAGGAATTTCCCCAAGAATTTGTGTGAAAATGCTATCCAAAGGAAGATCTGGTGCTAGTTTGGTAAAATCAGCCCAGTCATAAGGATGATAAAGCTTAACATACTCAGAAGATTCTTCACGTGACAAGATATATTTAGCTAATTTGGCATCAAGTTCGATGGTTTTATTCAGCAAATCTTTGATTTCTTCTGCTGAAAAATCAAATTTTGCTAGCAATTCTTCTTGCATCTGACGCCATGTCGCTAACAATTCTTTACCTTTATCGTTGTCTTCAGCGTAATAAGTTGTATCAGGCAAAATTGTTCCAGGTGCATCTGCCCACAAAACATTAAGCTGCGCATTCATGAAATCCGGCGCCACACCAAATGGAAATTCATTTGGTTTTCCAGCCATTTCAAAATCCGCAATTTGTCCGGCAAAATCTGCAAAAGAAGCCAATTTCTTATATTCTTCAATCAAAGGAAGAACTGGTGCTACACCAACAGCTTCACGTTTTTCATAATCTGATGTCATGCGGTGGAATTTAACAAAATTTTGCAAAATGCTATCGTCTGGAAGATTTTTACCAGCCAACCACTCATCTGTAGTTGCTAGCATTAAGTCTTCAATCTCATCAGCTAAATCTGAAAAACCTCCAGTACGCGGTTTATCATCAGGAATGACAGCTGTCTTTTCCCATTCGCCATTGACAGCATCATAAAAATCGTCTTGATATCGAGTCATAAAAAATCTCCTTTAATCTATTAGAACCATTTTATCAAAAAAACGTGAGAATAGCAGATATAAAGCGCATTTGTTAGAGATTGAATAACGGACTTTCTGACACTTTTTTGCTATACTTAGGGCAAGGAGGCGACTATGACTAAAAAACATTATAATTGGGCAACCCTAGGAACTGGTGTCATTGCTAATGAATTAGCGCAAGCACTTCAACAACAAGGGCGAAAACTCTATTCTGTTGCTAACCGTACTTATGATAAAGGGCTAGCTTTCGCTGAAAAATATGGCATTGACAAAGTTTATCAAACTATTGATGAGGTATTTGACGACCCTAACGTAGATATTATTTACATCTCAACGCCACACAATACACACATTAACTTTTTGCGCAAAGCCCTAGCAAACGGCAAACACGTCTTATGTGAAAAGTCAATTACGCTTAACGCTGACGAATTGGACGAAGCTATCAAGCTAGCTGAAGAAAATCACGTCATTTTAGCAGAAGCCATGACCATTTTCCATATGCCAATTTACCGCAAACTTTCAGAAATCATTGCGACTGGAAAACTCGGTGAATTGAAGCTCATTCAAATGAATTTTGGTAGCTACAAAGAATACGATATGACAAACCGTTTCTTTAATCGTCAGTTAGCTGGCGGTGCACTTCTTGATATTGGTGTCTATGCTCTTTCTTTTGTCCGTTGGTTTATGACATCAACGCCGACTCAAATTGCTTCCCAAGTAAAACTAACTCCGACAGGAGTCGATGAACAAGCTGGGATTTTGCTAACGAATAGCCAAGGCGAAATGGCAACCTTGACATTAAGCCTTCACGCCAAACAACCAAAACGTGGAACAATCGCTTATGATAAAGGCTATATCGAACTTTACGAATACCCTCGTGGGCAAAAAGCGGTGATTACCTATACCGAGGACGGACATCAAGAAGTCATCGAAGCTGGAAGTACCGCACTCGCTCTTTCCTACGAAGTCGCTGACATGGAAAATGCCGTTTCTGGTCAAGAAAATGCCATGCACCTTGACTACACCAAAGACGTCATGGACATTATGACAAAACTCCGCAAAGACTGGAACCTCACTTACCCAGAAGAAGAATGACAACACACAAAATGAGCAGGGAAATCTCCCTGCTCATATATTTTTACCCGCCAGATTCGTCTTAAAGTGCTATGGGGGAAATGGAAATACACCATATCATGTGATTATGCTCTATGCTTGTTTAATACTATTTATCATCCTTATGGGTATTGACATATTTTTGGGAAAATCGTTGTCTAACGGAGTGTCTAAACTGCTTCTTTGCACATCATGTCTTGCTATTCTTGGCATGATTATCACTGGGTAATCGGTATGAATGTGATAAATTTGCTCAAACAAACGACTTGACGCGTATCAGAACGTTTGGTATTTCCATTAATCCACACAGCTGTCTTGGAAAAATCGGCTACGGTTTGGCCATTGTATTGATAATTACCATTCTGGTCATTATCCTACTTGCTTTATAAATTTTCTTGATAAATGGCAAGTGTTTGATAAGGTTTTAAAGTGATTTTTTCAGAAAGGTTTGTTTCTGGATAATTGCTTAACAAAACTTGTCCTGACTGATAAGCTTCTGGCAAATCAAGCTCAACTTCTTTAGCAAAAAAGTTATTCAACACCAACAACTGTTTTCCGTCAAAATGACGTTCAAACGCATAAATATAAGGATTATCTTGATAAGCTGACTGATAACTTCCTTCCGCAATAATTGGCAAGTCTTTTCTCAGACGAATCAATTGTTGATAGAAAGTGAAGATTGGTCCGCTTTTTTCATTTTCAACATTAATGTCACGATACGTTTTACCAACTTTCAACCATGGTGTGCCTGTTGAAAATCCCGCATTCTCTGAAGCATCCCATTGCATTGGCGTACGGCTATTGTCACGTGATTTTGCTTGAATAATGGCAAATGCTTCCGCTTCTGTCTTGCCTGATGTCAGTAATTCTTGGTAAGCATTTAAACATTCAACATCAACATAATCAGCCATGCTGTCATAATCTGGATCGAGCATACCAATTTCTTCGCCCATGTAAATATATGGTGTACCACGAGACAAATGAATAGCTGCCGCTAACATGGTCGCTCCCTCATTACGGAAGTTTTTAACATCTATGAAACGATTAATCGCACGAGGTTGGTCATGATTATTCCAGAAAAGTGCTGACCAGCCACCACCCTCACTCATTTTTTCACCCCAAGTGTGGAAAAGTGTTTTTAATTCTTCAAAATCAAATGATTTTAACGTCCATTTTTGACCATTTTCGTAGTCAACCTTAAGATGATGAAAATTGAAAACCATATCCAATTCATGACTGTCAGGGTTGCTATACTGGATACAATTTGGAATGTCTGTAAAGCTCATTTCACCAACCGTCATGCTATTGTCATCTTGACCAAATGTCGCTTGATTTAACATTTTCAAATAATCGTGCGCAATCGGACGGTCTGTGTATTCAGGTTTACCATCAAAAGCAGTATTATCTTTCAGCTCTTCATCTTTACCGATTAAATTAATCACATCAAAGCGAAATCCCTTGACACCTTTTTCACGCCAGAAATTAACCACCTTGAACAATTCCTCACGCACATGCGGATTGCGCCAATTCAAGTCAGCTTGTGTAATGTCAAACAAATGCAAATAATATTTGCCAGTATCACCAAATGGTGCCCAAGCATTGCCACCGAATTTTGAAACCCAATTCGTCGGCGTATCACGTAAAATGAAGAAATCTTGATAATATTTGTCCCCAGCTAAAGCTTTTTGGAACCATTCATGCTCTATTGAACAATGATTCAAAACCATATCAAGCATTAATTCAATGCCATGTTCCTTAGCTTTTTGACTTAATTCTTCAAAATCAGCCATTGTCCCAAATAAGGGATTGACCGCTGTGTAATCTGAAATATCGTACCCATTATCACGTTGAGGACTGGGATAGAAAGGGTTGAGCCAGATGACATCAACACCTAATTCTTCCAAATAGGGTAATTTTTCAATAATCCCACGCAAATCCCCTACGCCATTGCCTGTCGTATCTTTATAAGATTTTGGGTAAATCTGATAAACGACTTTTCTCTTATCAAATGCCAATTTTTGCTCCTTTATCACAATTTACTTGCTGTAAAAATCGCTTCCCCACGCGCAACATCACACGGCAATTCTCGCGTAACATCCGTCTGGAAATCATTTTGATTGGTCACAATAACAGGTGTCGCCACAGGATAGCCAGCCGCTTGAATAGCTGCCATGTCAAAACTAATCAAAGCATCACCAACCGACACTCTATCACCTTGCTTAACATGAGCTGTAAAGCCGTCTCCGTCAAGATTTACCGTGTCCATACCGATATGCATCAGCAATTCAAGACCTTCATCTGAAACCAAACCAATCGCATGTTTTGTTGGGAAAAGAACTGACACCACGCCGTCAACTGGCGCAACCAATTCTCCTTCTGTCGGTTCAATCACAACACCTTGTCCCATAACACCTTGGGCAAAAACAGGGTCTGGTGCTTCACTCAAATTTTTAGCGCGTCCTGCAAGCGGACTTTGGATAGAAATCACTGTTCCTGCAGGCACTTCCGCATCCTTTTTAGCCTCAACAACTGCCTGAACTTGTGAATTTTCATCTGACTTCACTTCATCTTCAGCTTTTGTCAAGAAACCAACACGACGGAAAATAAATGTCAAAACAAATGGAATAATAATTGCAATCACCATATCAATGGCAAATAAGCCTATATATTTTGCTTGAATCGAAAGAATACCTGGCAAACCACCGATACCAATCGCATTAGCCGTGATATTGAAACTTGTACAGAATAGCCCTGCAATACCTGAACCGATCATCCCTGCAACAAATGGGTAAACATACTTCAAGTTAACCCCAAAAAGTGCTGGTTCTGTAACACCAAGATAAGCTGAAATCGCTGCTGGCAATGAAATTTGAGCTTCACGTTCATCATGACGATTCATCACATAAAACGCCAAAACAGCAGAACCTTGAGCAATATTTGACAAAGCAATCATTGGCCAAAGCCCAGTACCACCAGCATCCGCAATCAATTGTGTATCAATCGCATTCGTCATGTGATGTAAACCAGTAATAACAAGTGGCGCATAAAGTGCACCAAAAATAGCACCAAAGAGCCATTTCACAGGACCAGTCAATCCAGCAAGTACCACTGCTGAAATACCTTTACCAATTGTCCAACCAATTGGACCAAGCACCGTATGTGCCAAAATCAATGCTGGAATCAATGATAGAAACGGCACAAAAATCATTGAAATCACTTCTGGAATATGCTTACGCCAGAACCGTTCCAGATAAGCCAAAGACAACCCTGCCAAAAGCGCTGGGATAACTTGAGCTTGGTAACCAATTTTTTGAACTGTAAAGAAACCAAAATCCCAAGTCCAGTTTGCCGCGATTTCAGCAGCTGATGTGCTGGCAACATTATAAGCATTTAACAGTTGGTTTGGAGAAATCAAACAAATCCCCAGAACAATTCCCAGAATCTGGCTAGTTCCCATTTTACGTGTCACAGACCAAACGATTCCCACTGGTAAATAGTGGAAAATCGCTTCACCTGGCAACCACAAGAATGAGTTCACACCAGACCAGAATTGAGAAACCTCAACAATCGTCTTACCATTCAATGCTGACCATTCTACACCTTCAAGGATATTACGAAAACCTAAAATCAAACCACCAACGATAATCGCTGGAATGATAGGTGTAAAAATTTCCGCCAACATTGCAAGCGCACGTTGTAACCAATTTTGATTTTTCTGCGCTGCTGATTTAGCCGCTTCTTTTGATACCCCTTCGATACCAGAAACCGCTGTAAAATCATTATAAAAAATAGGGACATCATTTCCGATAATCGCTTGGAATTGCCCTGCATTTGTAAATGTCCCCTTAACCGCAGGGATGGCTTCCAAACGCTTAACATCCGCCTTACTCTCATCATTTAAAACAAAACGCATCCGCGTCGCACAATGCGTTACCGCCGCAATATTTTCTTTCCCGCCGATAGCTTCAAGCATTTCACGGGCATCTCTTTCAAATTTTCCCATATGTCTTCGGTAAAACCGACTCCTTCGTTAGTCTATAAATAGTTGCTAGCTTTATTTACAAGGTTATTGTAATCGTTTTCTATTTTGTCTGCAAGTTGTTTGGCATAAATAAGCACATTTTTTCTTGAATTTTTTCAAGTTGTATGGTAATTTAAAAACAACTTTATAAAACTTAAGGAATTTTTCAACACAACTCATGAAAAAATACGAACAAATCTTTAAAGAACTTGAACACGATATCACCTCTGGCATTTACCAAGCAGGTGACTATCTCCCCACCGAAAACGAGCTAACCCAGACCTACCATATGAGCCGTGACACTATCCGCAAAGCGCTTAGTCTCCTTGCTGAAGCAGGGCTTATCCAGAAAATTCACGGTTCTGGCTCTCAAGTCATCAAGCACGAACAGATTGATTTTCCCGTTTCACAGCTCACAAGCTATAAAGAGCTGGTCGACGCTCACCATATCAATTCCAAAACCAATGTCATTGCCATTGATAAACTTATCGTTGATGAAAAATTAGCTGCGCTGACAGGTTTCAAGAAAAATAACCTTGTCTGGCGAATCATTCGCCAACGTGTCGTTGACGGCACCGCTTCTGTCCTTGACATTGATTATTTAGACAAAAAAATCGTGCCAAATATGACACGAGAAATCGCCGAACAATCCATTTACGATTACCTTGAAAACCAACTCCACCTCATCATCGCTTACGCTCAAAAAGAAATCACCATTGACCAGCTAACTGGCCGTGACAAACTACTCCTTGACATCGGCGCCGAACACCACGTTGTCTCTGTCAAATCAAAAGTTTACCTCGCCAACAAACACCAATTCCAATTCACCGAAAGCAGACACAAACTCGAAAAATTCCGCTTCGTTGACTTCGCAACCCGAAAACCACAGTAACACGTGACACCTATTTGCGGATAAAAAACGCAGTCTCTCCCACATCTCGAAAACTTTGAAATGCCTTGGATTTTCCGCCGAACTGTCAGCTTTACCACCACACTAACTAAGAAAAAATAATAATTGTTGCTGTTCAATTTCAGAAATACTTGCGAGCAAAGCAAGCACAAAAATGATGCCTACCGTCGTTCAAACAGTTTGAGCTAAAAATTGAAAAGCAAGGAAATTAAAGCAAATAGCAAAAAATTTTCTTCAATCAAAAAAAGCAGCTGGACACGAAATGTCCAGCTGCTTTTGCATTAATGTCGTAATCTGCGGTAAACATTTACCACCAATAAAAGCACGATTAAAATAAATATTCCAAGGAATGGCGCAACCATCAATGGTTTCACCTGACTGGCTTCAGATGTCACACGCGCAGCATTTTCCTGATTAGCGATACGGTGACCACGAACCAAGAGACGGTGAGTATTGACTCCATACGGCGTACAAGTCATCAAAGTCACATAGTCTTGCTCTGGGTCGATTGCTAACGCCGACACGTCATCTGGCGTTACCGTCAAAATTTGGTCCACTTCGTAAGTCAAGGTCTCGTCCAAAACCTGAATGATAAACGTATCGCCCTCAACCAAGCGGTCAATATCCGTAAACAACTTCGCAGACGCTAAACCACGGTGACCTGAAATCACAGCGTGCGTTCCTTTACCACCCACAGGAAGTGATGCCCCTGGGATATGCCCAATAGCCACCTGCAAGACACTATCGTCCGTACCATGGTAAATCGGCAAAGTCGTATTCAACTTAGGAATTTCAACATAAGCCATAATCCCCGTACCAGTCACATCAAGGGTTTTATTATAAACAGACTTCTCAGAATTTGATAAATTCAAATCAGGCATAACACCCTTAGCTAAGGTCTGATTATAAGCCTTGGCATCTGCTAACATCTTATCTTTCTTATCTTGACCCATGTCCTGAACCTTCTGGACATATCCTGCTACCGCTTCTGATTGGTGAAATGAATTCCAATAATCGCTAACTGTCGGATACAACAAGAGGGACAGCCCGATTATTAAGATAAAAATAAGTGAATTTGTCAAAAAATTTTCTTTGAATTTTTTCAACATATTAAAGAGCTCTCCCCACCGTTGCAAGAGTAAAGGGAGCAGAAAGTGAGCTCGTGCTCCTTGCCACTCCCTTTGCCAGATTAACAAGGTTAATGATTTATCAATGCTTGCTAACCCAACGTTTACAAACTAATCTTATGCTTATTTAGCAGCATCCATGCGTTTTTTAGTGATAAGAAGAATAGCTGCGACAAGAACAAGAATTGAACCGATAACGTAAAGGATTGTTGTTCCCATACCACCAGTTGAAGGAAGAAGTGAACCTTTACGGTTGACGATATCTGCTTTCAATGAATCATCAGCTTCTTTATCATAGTCAGCGTCGATTGTGAATTCGATTGCTTTGATTGTGTTGTAACCATCTGGTGTTTTTGTTTCTTCAAGAACATAGTTACCAGCATCAAGACCTTTGAAAGTGAATGATTTTCCTTCAGCATTTTTAACTACATCTACATTCTTAGTTGAACCATCTTTGTTTTTCTTAACAAGAGTGAATTCTGCACCTGACAAAGCTTTACCATCTTGGTCAACTTTGTTAATGATTGTTTGGTAAGTGAAGACTTTTACAGTATCTTTTGGAGTTTTACCAGTATCTGCTGGTTTAGTTGTACCATCACCAGTAGCGTTAGGGTTGTTTGAGTAAGTCAATTCAACATCGTTTGTGTTACCTGCTGAACCGATAACAGCATTTTCGTTAAGAGTTGCGTTGTATTCTACAACAACTTTGTTCTCGTCTTGAGTAATATCAGCAACAGCTTTCACATCAGTAATTACAATAGAAAGTACAGTTTTACCATCTTTTTCTGTTGTAGTAACTTGGTATTGATCTTTTGTCAAAGTTGTACCATCTGCTGTTACTTTTGTGATTTCTTTAAATGTCAAACCAGCAGACAAAGTATCTGTAAATTCTACATAGTAGTGATTATAATCATCAACACGTTTTTTAGGTAATTCTGCTGTCAATTGAAATGGAACAGTATCACCCATATCATAGTCAGCAGCATCTTGCCATTCAGAGTTTGAATTTTCTTTTACTTTCTTTTCAACAGTTGGAACGTTATTTTTCAATTGTGCTTCTGAATTACCTACAACTTGCATAATAAAACGAGTATAGGCAGTTGCTTTTTCGCTTTCTTTTGAAGGGTCAGCAGTTTGTGAACCATCAACATCTTTTACCAAATAATAACCTGGTGCTAAGCCGAAAATAACAGTTGTTGTTTCAGTACTTGTCACCTTATGAGGAGTTGTTGTAAGATGTGCACCAGCCAATTTTGAGAAATCTTTAGCAGCTTTTGTTTCGTTGTTTTCATCAACTTTTCCAGGCTTAGAAATTTCTTCAGCAATTTTATCAGCTTCTGTAATTCCTTTGTAATCAAATGGTGTTACATCAGATCCCTATTTTACGTTTGAAAGAGTTTTTTCGTCTGATGAAATATCACCAGCAAAAATTTGGTAAGCTTCGTAAGTATGACCTACGTGAGTACCTTTAATTGTTAAGCTATAAGTGGCACCATCAGCAAATGCATTCCCACCAACGAATGCGAAAAGCGTAGCAACAAAAGCTGCTAAGAGCAATTTAAACTTCTTCATTATAAAATCCTTTTCCTTCTTTCTTTTTTTGAAAACTAAATTGTGTAAACTCCTAAAGCGAAGTTATAACCTAAATCTTTACAGTAGTGAATCAGGCACCACCACCTTTATCATAATCTCTTATCATCAGGAGTCACCTCCTGCTTGATATGTTTTGTAAGCTTTCAGGATTATCGATCCTGTAGTAAGTAGGACGAGAGCCACACCAAGTACATAGTGCATCTTCACGCCACTACCACCAGTCTCAGGCAATTCATATTGCTTTTGAGATTTATTTTTAATGGTAATCTGACCATCCTCAGCATCCGTTGCCATATCGGCTGGATTTTTCGAACTGTCAGAACCATCAGAATAACTAGTATCATAACCAGAAACAGCTTGTTCACGAACATAGTAAGTAAAATCATACTTATTTCCACAAGCGTCATAACCAGAAACTGGTAAATTCTTATATGTTCGCGTCCAGTTATCAGCATGGGTCAATACTTCACCAGCTTTATAAACATACTCGAAAGACTGACCACATTGGTTAGTAGCTACCTGAATCACGTCATAAGTAATTGACCCATCCGTACGCTCAGTTTTAGTGCCGTCAGATTTTAACCATTGTTTCTTAACGGTTAAGTTCGTTTGCTTGATCTTTTTATTTTCAACATAAATCGAAGCACTCGTCTTAGCTAAGTTAACAGCTCCATATACCTTTTTATAATAATCATCATAAGCATCACATTCATTTGGAGAGTAGTAGAAATAATGCTTTTCTGGATTCTTAGGTAATTCATAACCAGGTGGCGCAGAGGTTTCTTTGAAATAATAGGCTTGATTATCTTCAAAATTTTCTTTTGGATCGGTCCAACCTACTGTAATCCATCCAAGAAACGGAACATAAACTTGATAACATTTACCTGCTTCCATCAGTGTTTTTGAAATCGAAATATGTCCATTTTCATCACTGACATATTCTCCGACGACTTCATCATTGCTATCATCACAATCACCATCAGCCTTATAAACCGTAAAGACCGCACCTTCAAGTCCTTTAGCATAGTTACTTGAATCAACTTTGTTGATAACATAGGCATGCTCAGTATCAATACCAGCATCAGTACCAATTCTTTGCCAAGCTACGGCGGTTGTCGTATCAGTAGAACCATCACTAACTCCTGATAAAGTTGCCGTATTCTTAGGCCAGTAAGTAGCTGTCAAATCTGGATTTTTCTTAATCAAAGTGTAATCATACTTCAGCTTATAAGCTGTCTCATCTTTTAGATTAATGGTTAAAGTACTTGTTAAATTACCCCAACCATCATCTGTTGATGACACTTTCCAAGACCAATCACTAGAGGGAACTTCTTGATTGCTGTCAGCATAATAAAGCTTAACGGAAGCTTGGTTTAAAGCAAGAGATATGTCCGTCCCGTAAATACTCATGACATCTGTCAAGGTTAACTTATCAGTACCATCTACTAAATCCTCAGCTTCTTGGTTAATTGATAAACTGTAGTGCAAGACTCGGTTGGTGTTATCCCAATTACCTGTCTTAGTAATTGGTTTGATAACTTGCTTGTCTTTACCAAAGGTTATGATTTGAGTTTGACTATCTGAGCCGGGATCTTTATTACCGTCAACAAGAACAGAAACCGTATTGGTTAAAGTATCTGTTACTTTCTTACCTGCTTCAGGTAACTTATCGTAAGCTGTCGTGTAAGTTAACCAAAAATCATTGTTATCACCAATGCTTTGTTTAAGGGTTCTACCATCAGTTGTTGAGAAATTCAATGTGACAACATTATCACTTGAAATAGTCCCATCAACCTTCATGTTCGTAGCACCCCACTCATATTGACCAGTTAGAGCTGAGATGTTATTACCAGAAATCGTTACAGGCGTTTGACTGTAGTGACGACCAAAAACCAAACCAGTTAGGTGAACACCATTTGGTAAATTATCCGTTACCGTCATGGTCTTAGCATCATCACTCAAATTAACCTTAACTTTCCAAGTAACAACACCATCCGTGCTAGTTTTCTTGGTCGTTGCGTGATTTTCATCACCGTCCATTTTGATAACATTTGAATTATCAGTATGGTGATACTTAGCTTGGCTGGAATGGTCTGCAGAACTAATCGTATTCCAGAAATCAATATTAGCATTGCCATTTAGCTTAGCTGTTGACTGATATTGAAGAACAATATTTTTACTTGATTTGAAATCATCCGTTAGAATAAAGTGATACTTTTTTTAGATTTTGTTTCCTAGTTCTAATTTTCTTAATATTTAGTCCCTGATCATTGTTAGGAAAGCTAACGATGATAAATATCTAAAGTCAAATATCGTTATTTTCGTAGGATTGATGTAGCTTAATTTTTTTCTTTATGTTACAATGCTAAGATGATTAGGTATAATTTTTGGTCTTTTCAGAAATATTACATCATTCAAGTAGAGGATTGTTTATGACAAATTTATCAAAAAAACACCAACAAGTTTTAGAAACTAAACAACGTTTATCAAAAGCACTTTATCTACTGATTACTGAACGACATTATGACAAAATCACTATCTATCAAATCTTAGACAGGGCCACTATCTCACGTCGAACATTTTATCGCTACTTTAATGATAAAGCAGACTTAATGGATTTCTGTCTAGAAAACTTTGTCAAAGGATACTACCTTCAACGCGATAACTTTATCGTGGCAAAAAAACCTGAAGATGTATTCTTAGTTACTTTGAATTTTATGTATAAAAACAAAGCCTTTATTTCATCACTTGTTGAAAGTGGTCACTTTGCACTACTTACAGAAAAATTCAATCAAAAATCTGCTCAAATTTACAAAAACATTAACCTGCCATGGTGTGTTGATGATACCGTAGATAGCAACATCGATTACATTTCCAAAGGTTTATTCGGTGCTTATCTTAACATCCTACAATTTTGGCTAAGTAAAGATGAGCCTGAAGAACCTGAACTCATTGCAAAAAACTTATCCCTTCTTTTTAATTCTATCCCTAGTTACTTCAATGCCCCTTCAGAAGAACATACGAAGATAAGAAATAAAAGATAGGGATATTTATTTTCTGAAATTTTCGTAATCATGCCTATAACCACCTTTCTTGACACCTTTTTACTATAAAGTTGACAAGAATTCAATGCTTAGTTAGCTAAACAATCAATAATAGTCTTAACTTATCCACAGATTAAAAGGAAATCGTTCAGTAAAACTTGCTTGATAAACCCAGTCTTTATTTTGTGTTCCCGCTGATAATAGCTTTCCTTTGGAAATCTAAAATAGATAAAAGTCGGTAAATTGACCGTTACCAGCTTTTTTGCATGAAAATTTCACCTTATTTAAGCTTTTTTTATTAGAAATAGAAAAATAGCTTGAAAATTCGCTTATTTTTACACAATTTACACAGAGTTATTCACAAGTTGTGTATAAGTGTGGTTATATACTGGGGATAACTTGTGTATAAACTAATAAGAAATGCCTTTATATCAATCTTTGAGAGCTATCCAAATTTTTGGAAAACTTACTGTTAATAACTTCAATTTTTAGCTTATTTTGGGCAAAAAAAGGAGCCGATTCTTGAAAATCAGCTTCTTTTTCCACATTTATAGTAAGTCTTCACGACTAACTTGTTCAAATTTTTGATCACCATCATTTAATTTATCCCAAATCACAACTTTTCCGGCTTTCAAAGACTTTTGAACATCAATAATACGTTGGTTAGATGACCCACGGAATTGTAGCATCAAGTTTTTCTTAGTGATATCAAAGCGACCATCTACCAAAATATCAATTAGGCTTAGCATTTCTAGTTTATCTGGTGTTTCTTGCATTATTTCTTCCCAAGTATATCCAGTCCAAGACCAAATATCTTTTTCAGGAAGTTCTCGGCGCACGCGCTTAATTAATGGTAAGAGAAATCCTGTGTTTAAGAAAGGTTCACCGCCAAGAAGCGTCAAGCCTTGAACATAGGGCTGCGCCAAGTCAGCCATAATTTGCTCTTCTAACTCTTTCGTATAAGGTTGCCCTGCCTTAAATGACCAAGTCGCAGCATTATAACACCCTTTACAGTGGAACATACAACCTGACACATAAAGGGAGTTACGTACCCCTTCACCATCAACAAAGTTATAGGCTTTATAATCGATAACGCGACCTTGACTTAATTCTTCTGACTTCCATTCACCAGGCTTGGGAGTATTCCAATTTTTTTCTTCCATCCTAGCCTTCCTTCTATCTTTTTATTTCTATTTATACTGATTAATCAGTCTCCAAGCTTATCCAGTAACGCTCAACAGCATCTAAAACATCTTCAAGCTGGCCACCATTGGCTAATATTACCTTATGGCTACCTTCATTGTCATCATGACATGTGACCAAAGCTTTAGTGATGTTTTTCTTCTTCGCTTCTAACAAACCTAAGCGTAGCTGTTCTTTAGCATATCCTTTACGACGTTCAGATGGACGGATAGAATACCCAATATGTCCACCTTGCTTCAAAAGATTCTCATTTAAACGTAAGCGCAAATGCAAAAATCCTAAAGCCCTACCATCATCAGAAAAAGATACAAACTGAACAGCTGGAACAAAGTTTTCAGGCACATTAATCCCCATCTCACTCAGGCGATTGCTTTCAAGCCAATCCTCGTAATCAAAGTTATCCACATCCCAGAAACCACCATCGTGGGCAGACTGGCTCATTTCAAACTCTTTCATCATCTCAATAACGGCTGCTTTATCTGATAATTCAGGTCTTCGTAATTGCATAAGCTTACCTCTTATTTACTTTTTTTCTTCGCTTTTTCCAAAAATTGTGCTTTCAATTCATTGACACGCGCTTTTTTATTACCTTTAGCAGTTGAATGTTTTTCATGAAAACGCTCGACTTGTTGCATGCCTTTATAATCTAATTGGTATTTTCCCACGATTTTTTCCTTTCTTCAAGTTTTTTATCAATATAATAAAGAAGCTGGGACAAGCGTCTCCAGCTTCAATATGTCATGAAACTGTCTAAACCATAATTATTGGTTAACGAGTCTTATTAACAACTCTTATCTTTGTGCATATGGTAGTCGCCAGGGTTTTTAATTGTTGATCCATTCATGTGTTTAACACGAGCAGAAATTTCTTTGTGACGACCATTAACCATTGGACGAGCTTGAGGGTTACCAAGGTATCCACAAGTACGTTTAACAACATCTACTGATTTTGGATCGCTGTTACCACAGTTTGGACAAACAAATCCACGTTCTGTTGGTGTGAAGTCTCCTTCAAAACCACATTTATAACAACGGTCGATTGGTGTATTTGTACCAAGGTATCCGACACGTGTATAAGCATAATCCCAAACAGCTTCTAGAGCTTTTGGATTTTGTTGAAGAACTGGATATTCACAATAATGAATGAATCCACCAGTTGCACCAGCTTCTGGGTAAACTTTTTCAAAGTCCAATTTTTCAAATGGTGTTGGGTTCTTACGTACATCATAGTGGAATGAGTTTGTGTAATATTCTTTATCTGTAATATCTTTAATAATACCAAATTTCTTAGTATCAAGACGACAGAAGCGGTCTGTCAAACTTTCAGATGGTGTTGAATAGATTGAGAAGTGATAATCGTATTCGTCTGACCATTTAACACAGTAATCTTTCATCTTACGGATAATGTCAACTGTGAATTCTTTAGCTTCTGGGTTAGTTTCCCATTCTGGTCCGAAGAAGACTGTACCGACTTCGTAAAGACCGATGTAACCAAGTGATACTGTGGCACGACGGTGACGGAAAAGTTCATCAACGTTATCGTATTTACCAAGACGTTTACCAAAAGCACCATATTGGTAAAGGATTGGAGCATTTGCTGGAGTAGCTTCTTTAACGCGTTCAACACGGTAAACAAGCGCATCTTTACAAATTCCCATACGTTCGTTGAAAAGTTCCCAGAATTTATCCATATCACCATGTGATTCCATAGCAATACGTGGAAGGTTAACTGTAACAACTCCAAGGTTCATACGGCCTGAGTTCACTTCAACACCATTTTCATCTTTCCATCCTTGAAGAAATGAACGACATCCCATTGGTGCTTTGAATGAACCAGTCAATTCAACAATTTTATCGTATGAAAGCACATCTGGATACATACGTTTTGTTGCGCATTCCAAAGCTAATTGTTTGATATCGTAGTTTGGTGTGCCTTCTTCAAGGTTAAGACTACTCTTCAATGTGAAGATAAGTTTAGGGAAGATAGCTGTACGGTGTTCGCTACCAAGACCTTGGATACGAATTTTAAGAATAGCTTTTTGAATTTCACGTTCAAACCAGTTTGTACCAAGACCAAAACCAAGTGATGTAAATGGTGTTTGTCCATTTGATGTGAACAAAGTATTAATTTCATATTCAAGACTTTGCATTGCATCGTAGATATCTTTTTTCGTTTTTGTGCGTGCGTAGTCTTCGCGGCGGTCTTCAGCAACCCATTCTTCAGCATCTTTTAAGTGCTTTTTGTAGTTGAGTTCAGCATATGGTGCCAAGAATTCATCGATACGGTCTGCTGTACAACCACCGTATTGACTTGACGCAACGTTAGCGATGATTTGTGAAATTTGTGCTGTTGCTGTTTGGATTGATTTTGGACTTTCAACTTCAGCATTACCAATCTTAAAGCCGTTACCCAACATTCCCTTGAAGTCAATCAAACAACAGTTTGTCATTGGAGTATATGGGCTGTAATCAAGATCGTGGAAATGAATATCACCTTTTTGGTGAGCATTAGCAACGTGAGCTGGCAACATTTTAAGACCGATTGATTTACCAACGATACCTGCAGTCAAGTCACGTTGTGTATTGAAGACTTCACTGTCCTTGTTAGCGTTTTCATTAACGACAGTTTGATCTTTGTTCAAAAGTTTATCAATCGAAAAGTTGATATCTGTCGCTTGAGAACGTGCAAAATCGCGTTTTGTACGATAATTAATATATTCTTGAGCAATTGCATATTCATTAGCTTCTAAAAGTTCATGCTCAACGATATTTTGAATTTCATAAATTTTGACGTTGTCTTTGAAGCGATCAAAAATTTCAGCGATGATATTATCTGAAATAGTTTCCAATTTTGCTTCAACAACCGGTGACATTTTTGTCACATTATTACTTGCTTTAACCAAAGCATTATAAATTTTATCTGAATCAAAGTTTACAGAACGTCCATCGCGTTTGATAACTTTTACAGTAGGTTGTGCAGCAATTTTTTCTTTTTCTAATGTAATCATATGAACACTCCTTCTTACTCGTCTATTATAACACGGGACAAAAAAAAATCAATATCTTGTGGCATCTTTTTTTGTTGACCACAAGATATTGCGTTTTTCTTTATTTTTTATGATAGATGGTAAATCCTGTAATACCGCCGATTTGGATCTCTTCATAGTTAGAAGAAAAATTATTTTTAAGTGAATCAGAAATTTTTTGGTCCTTATTGACCACAATATATGACCCCATATTTTGTAGCAATTCATCTTCTAAAACTTTTTCATTAGCAGATTTAGCGGTATTCACAACTGGAGATGTAAATTGTGAACTACTTGCTAGTTTACTATTGATTCCAATTTTAGATGAGTCGTCCCAAACGTAAACAGTATCATCTTTTGTCGTATTTTTGGCAAGATAAGTTGCAATGATACCACGTTCACTATTGGCATTAGCAGATAAAACAGTGTGCACCAAAGGCTGCCCAACACCAAAGACAAGCACTAAAATTGGCAAATAGAAGTGACGTTTAAGATATAAACCAAAAATTCCAGCATTGTCTGATGCTTTTCTGCGACGGTGTGATATTTTAGTCAAACTACGTTGATATTGTTCACCCAAAACGATAGCAGTCAACACCAAACCAAAAGGCAGTGCTGCCAATAAGTTATAGAATTGATAACTTTGTGTAAATAAATCAATCACAAAGAAGACGATAAAGACTAGTAAAATAAGCCATTTAGCTACCTTGTCTTCACCTTTGACAACTTTTCCAAATGACACCGCACCAAGTAAAAGCCCTGATGCCAAAGCCAATACAAGTTGGAACAACAATGTCAAAATCAAATTACCATCACTTACTGCAAAATTAGTAAATTGGTAAACAATAGCTTGTGTAATATAAGGTGACAATACCTGCGCATTCAAGATAAAGTATCCAGCTGTGTAAAAGACTAAAATAGTACCGAAAATGATACACAACAATTGGTAAAAACCACGCGCAAAATGTCTTTGTTTCAAATTAAAGACAATAATTGTTAGGAAAGAAAGCGCCCAGAACACCAAAGTACGTGGTTCTAGAAGCATAGCTGCAGCGCCCGCAAATCCATATAAAATAAAAGCTTCATCCTTGATAATATCAGCAAAATATTTTGTTAAGAACCACAATGAGACCATAACAAAAGGCATTGCAAATTGGATAGGATACAAACCACCAAAACCAAGGGCAACATTAAGTAGATAAAAAGCCCCACTAAATGCCACTGCCACACGTTGGCTGTTGGTGAAATAGTTAACCAATTTATAGAAATAGGTTCCTGATAAATAGAAAGTAACGATTTGAATTGGAACCAACCACAACGTTGAACCAAGGTAATAAGCCAAGGCAATCACTGCATAGTACAAGAAACCACCTGTCGCAAACATATCTGTAAATGGAAGATGTCCTTGTGTAAACATTAATCCAATATAAAGATTTTGTGATTGTAGGCTATTTGCCATGTCTGTAAACATTGGCACGGCTACTGATAAGCAGCTCACCAAAACACTCAATAACAAAATATAAAGTTTATGAGGTTGAGGTACTTTTGTTCGTCTAGAAGGTTCTAGATGACTGCTAACTTCACCGATTTTACGAGATGAACGACTGTATGATGACACAGCGGTCTGATCTACATTTGCTTGTTCTGATGTATTCACTTATTCTCTCCTTGAATTGTCATACTCTAAGTATAACAAAAACTAATCATTAGTCAATTTACTAAGGATAGTACAGTAAGCTAAAAGTTCCCTAAAACGGTGATGGCAATTGGATTGGTAGCGTTTTAGGAAATCCTTTTCTTCTTTACTTAAACGACTATTTTTGTCCATAAAATAACCTCCTTTATTTTACTTATTCGTAAAATAAAAAAAGCCACTTTTGGGCTTCCTTAGTAGAGAGTTCAATACTAACAAAAAAGAGGCTAGGAATACTTCTAACCTCTCATCGTACAAACTTAGTCTTCATCCAAGAAGCTGTTGAAGACTTCTTCAATCATATCCCATTCAGCATCTGAATCTTCAGGGATTGGTTGAAGGTCACCTTCAGTACCATCTTCATTTTCAGTGAATGAGTAAGCTTGAATTTCAATTTGACCTTGTTCATCTTCTTCAGCACCTGCTGGTATCAAAAGAACATAGTTTTTACCGAATTCTTCGCGACCGTCGATTGTCAAAAGAATTTCAAAAAGAGTTTCATTACCTTGTTCGTCCACAAGTGTAATAACTTCATGTTCGTGATCATGGTTATGATCATGGTTATGGTTATGTGCCATAATATTCTCCTTTAAATGAGTTAATGATTAGATTAAAACATTCTATCTAAATAATTTTGCAAAATAAGCTGTGCAGCTAATTTGTCGATAACTTTTTTACGTTTACCACGACTAACGTCAGCCTGTTCTACTAACATACGTTCTGCTTGAACAGTTGTTAAACGTTCATCTTGATAATCCACAGGAATATTGAAAAGTTCTTTAATTTGATCACCGTAAGCCTTACTTGCTTCTACACGAGGTCCTTCAGTATTGTTCATATTCTTAGGTAAACCAACCACAAACTTATCAACTTTATACTGTTTAACTAACTCTCCAAGTCTTTCAAAGCCAAACTCGCCAGCTTCTTCATCAATTTTAATAATTTCTACGCCTTGTGCTGTAAAGCCAAGTGGGTCACTAATTGCCACACCAACAGTCTTCGAGCCGACATCTAGTCCCATGATTCTCATTTCAAATCGATTCCATTTCCTTTGAGATAATAGCGGACAAGCTCTTCAACAATTTCGTCACGTTCGTATTTACGAATCTGATTTCTAGCATCATTGTAACGAGGCACATAAGCAGGGTCACCACTTAGAACATAACCTACAATCTGATTAATTGGGTTATAACCTTTTTCATCAAGAGAGCGATAAACCGTTGTTAAAGTTTCACTAATTTCTTTCTTGTTGCTATCGTCTAAATTAAAGCGTACAGTTTCATCTGTAAATCCCATACTTACACCTTCTTTCTAAATAGCTGTCACCAATTATTATAGCTTATTCACTAAGATTTAACAAGAATCTGACTTTATTTAACCAAAGTTTATTCAGATTCTTAATCATTTTTAGCAAAAGTGGTCAGAAAATCTGACATAAAGAGAATGTAAACTTTTTCATTTTTACACTTTTTAAGCTTTATTTCATACTAATTAAGAGTTAAAAAAAGACACCAAAAGGCATCTTTTCTACTATATAATATATTACAAAGCTGCGCGAAGACGAGCTTCAGCATTTTCCACATTACGAATTGAGCGTGGCAAGAAAGCACGGATATCATCCTCTTTATAACCAACTTGAAGACGTTTATCGTCAATCAAAATTGGGCTTTTTAGGATACGTGGATTAGCTTGGATAAGGTCGATAACCTCACTTAAACTTAATTCCTCAATATCGCAGTCAAGTGCTTTTGCATAACGGTTTTTAGATGAAACAATACTTTCAATACCGTTTTCTGTTTTTGTTAATATCGCTAAGATTTCTTCTCGTGATAGTGGTTCTTTTCCTAAATTCTGTTCTTTATAAGGGAGCTGATGAGCGTTGAGCCATGTTTTGGCTTTCTTACAGCTTGTACAACTTGAAATTGTGTAAATTTTAATCATGTGCACTCTCACTTTCTATCCCATGATAGTTGTATTATAGCACACATACATAATGGAGCACATGGGACCTAAGACCTATTTTTTTCGAAAAGTCAATTAAAAAGAATTATTTTTTTGCAAAAATTAACGACTTTTGAGCCACAAATAACCAAAAAAGCCTGAAATGCATCGTTTCAAGCTTTAAAGTGCTTTCAAAATTATTCTTCAATTTCAATCGTATCATCCAAATCAAGAATAACTTCATCTACATTTTCAGTAGTTGCTGCTGATTCTTCAGAAAGTTTTGCTGCTTTTTCATCTTCAGTTTCTTCAACAAGTCCATAATGAACACGAACTTTGTAGTCGATTTCATCAAAGATTTCTGGGTGATCTGCCAAATATTTCTTAGCATTTTCAGAACCTTGACCAATCTTCTCACCATTGTAAGAGAACCAAGCACCAGCTTTTTTAATGATATCCAAGTCACTAGCGATTTTAATCAATTCACCAGTACGCGAAATTCCTTCACCATACATGATTTCCACTTCTGCAGTTTTAAATGGTGGAGCGACTTTATTTTTAACAACTTTGATCTTAGTTTCTTTACCAATGTTGCTATCTTTTTGGTCACCAGTACCTTTAATTTGTGTGTTTCCACGCACATCTAAACGAACTGAAGAGTAGAACTTAAGGGCACGACCACCAGGTGTAGTTTCTGGGTTACCAAACATAACACCAACTTTTTCACGCAACTGGTTGATAAAGATAGCAATTGTTTTTGTTTTATTGATAGATGCTGATAACTTGCGCATAGCTTGACTCATCATACGAGCTTGCAAACCAACGTGGTTATCACCAATATCACCATCGATTTCGGCACGTGGAACAAGGGCGGCAACAGAGTCGACAACAACAAGGTCAACAGCACCTGAATCGATCAATTTTCCAGCGATTTCAAGACCTTGTTCTCCTGAGTCAGGTTGTGACAAAAGAAGTTCATCAATATTAACACCAAGGGCCGCTGCATAAGCTGGGTCAAGGGCGTGTTCAGCATCGATAAAGGCTGCGATACCGCCTTCTTTTTGGGCTTGTGCTACAGCATGAAGGGCAACCGTTGTTTTACCTGAACTTTCAGGACCGTAGATTTCAATGATACGCCCTTTAGGGTAACCACCTGCACCAAGAGCGATATCAAGAGCCAAACTACCTGAGCTCATCACTTGAACTTTTTGTTCAGCGCGTTCACCAAGGCGCATAACAGCTCCCTTACCAAAATCTTTTTCAATTAGTTTCAAAGCATCATCAAGTGCTTTTTTACGCTCATCACCGAATTTCTTCGTGATAGCTTCTGTTTTCTTTGTCTTTTTAGCCAAATTTTTCCCTTTCTGTTTGTTCAAACTAGCTCTATTATAGCAGAATTTAATCCTGTAATAAAGCTTGACGTACCAAGTTAAAAGCATACAAACATGCAATATGACGCACGTCTGAACGTCTTCGTCCACCTATGAGAACACGAATAGAATGAACTTTTTCTCTAGTAGCAATACCAATGAAAACTGTTCCTGCTGGGTGACCTTCTAAGCTATCTGGTCCTGCAACTCCTGTCAATCCAATCCCAAAATCAGCATCTGTTAACTTGCGAGATTGCTCAGCCATTTTCTCAGCTGTAAAGTGACTAACAACCCCGTGTTCTTGCAACTTTTCTAATGGAATCTGAAGCATTTTTGATTTTTCTTCAATGCTATAAGTCACAAAACCACCATTAAAGACTGATGAAGAGCCTGAGAAGTCTGCAATACTTGATTGAAATAGCCCTGCTGTTAAACTTTCTGCAGCTGTAATGGTCTTGTGTTTTTTCTTAAGCAAATCAAAAACAACACGCGCCATACTATTGTCATCACCGTAACCATAAAGCAAATTCTCAAGCGGAATGCTATTTAAAGTCTTCTTAGAAAGAATTTTTTGCTCTAGCTGGTCTAGTTTTTCCTTAGCTGATTCAATGTCGTCTGCTTTCGTTGACAAACGCAGCGTTACTTCACCTATCTTAGCATATGGCGCAATGGTTGGATCAGTTTGGTTGTCAATCAAATCTGATAAAACAGTTACCAGTTGGCTTTCTCCAATGCCAAAGAAACGCAAAACACGTGAATAAAGTTGCTTATGGTCGCTAGATAACAAAGGCACTAAATAATCCCAGACCATGGGCTTAAGCTCACTTGGTGGGCCAGGAAGAACAACATAAGTGACGCCGTCAACTTCAATCACTCCACCTACAGCCAAACCAGTGCTATTTTGCAAAGGAGTTGAACCTTCAATCAGTTGAGCTTGGCGTTCATTGTTAGCTGTTCTTGTAAATTGAGGACGTGTCGCAAAGAACTCATTTAGACGTTTACTTGCCTGTTCATCAAAGACCAGGTTACGCCCTAAATATTTTGCTAAGGTTTGCTTTGTCAAATCATCCTCAGTTGGTCCTAAACCACCACAGAGAACAACTAAATCGCTACGCTTACTTGCCAAATCAATGATAGACAAAAGACGCTCTTCATTGTCCCCAACAGCTGTTTGGAAAAAAACATCAATCCCTAACTTGGCAAATTCTTCAGATAAAAATTGCGCATTGGTATTTGTGATTTGTCCTGTTAAAATCTCTGTTCCTACAGCGATAATCTCAGCTTTCATAATTGCCACCTACTTATCTATTCGTAATTTAGTTTTATTCTATCAAAAAATACTGAAAATTAATGACTTTTTGCAAAAAATGACAGCCTAACTACAGAAAAAGGCTGTCAATAATCTTTACAAGCTTGTCAATTTCTTTTTATCTTAAAAAATACACCCAAAAGAGCAAGAAATCCGATAGAAGCCATGAAATTAATGGCCATAACCGTCTCAACGGCAACGATTTTCACCATAAAACTCAACAGACAAAGTAAAAGGATGCTTCCCAAACGCCCTACTGTCGATTTAAAAGAGACCAAGGATGAAATATTTTCAATCGACACCATTTTGTTAAAGTGATAATTTAAGATAAATTCAATGACATAAAAAACAAAAATGAAGATAAAATAAGCTGGCAGGAAAATGCCTAAGTGCCCTAAAAAGAAAGTTAAAGGCAGAAAAATGATCAATGGACTAAATTTAATAAGTCCAGCATGTTTCTTAATGCCTTCGATATTGATAGAATAGGAAAATAAGGTAATCACTTGAAAGACAATGTAAAAAGCTGGGAAATAGCGGTTACTGATTCCCTTGCTTAAGAAAAAGGACTGCCACAACTGAAAATGCGTCTGAAAGAAAATCTGCGTTAAAAAATCAAAAATGAGAATGACACTTAGACGCAGTTGCCTGCGCAGCTCTTTAAAACTCTCTTGAATCTGCTTTTTAAGAACTGTGACATGACTTTCTTGCAAACCAAAAGACTTCATTCTCTCCTTAAAAAAGAAAAAGCTAACCAAGGTTGAAGCCGCTAAAAAAGTCGTTCTAAGGACATAAATATTGATACCGATGAATTGATAAAGGATACCACCTAAACTACTCCCAATTAGAAGCCCAATGATTTCCAAACGATTGCTAAGCGCCAAAAATCGTTGAAGGTCACTTTCACGATGAGCCAGTTTTAATTGGTTAATAATATAAGCATCAAGAGTTCCACTATCCAGAGCGGCAGCTATCCCATAACAAAACCAAGCACCAAAAATCATGTAAAAGTTATAGCTGAAAAGCACAATCAAAAACATGACAATCAAAAATACCTTAGATAAGCTATAAAGATTTTTTCCGTGAGTGGTTATCCGCCAACAAACCACTTGGAAGTTCAAATAAGACAATCGCAATACTATAAGCAGATTGAATGAGTAAAATTTGCGATACACTTAATCCCTTTGCCAATAAAATAACCGTTAAAATCGAATGTGGCATGGAATAAGCTACTATCACTAAAAAATTTGCTAGCAAATAAACAAAAGTATTTCTCCTAATGCTTGTCATCATCTCCTCCTACCCTTGATTTGGTTTTCCTATTAAGATACAACCTTTTACAGGGAATATCAACAAAAAATCCTTATTTTATCAAGCAATAGCACCAGTTTTTAAAGACAAGGTGTAAAGAAGCGTTGACGCTACTTGACACTGTTGTCAATTTTTAAAAAGCCATAAAAAGCACCTGAATGACGTTTTCAGATGCTTTATCATTATTTAAAATCACAGTCGACTTCATGGTCATTAACCAAACCTGCCGCCTGAAGAAAGGAATAAACACAGACAGGTCCGACAAATTTGAAACCTCGTTTTTTTAAATCCTTAGAAAGCTCTTCAGATAAAGACGTGCTGGCAGGAAAGGTCGCATAATCCTCAACATCATTTACGATAGGTGTGTTATCAACCCAAGACCAGAGATAAGCATCAAAAGAACCGAATGCCTCTTGAACCTTCATAAACACCTGTGCGTTACTTCTGGTCACATAAATCTTACGACGATTTCGAACGATTGCTGGATTTTGCAACAAAGTCTCAAGTTCGTCATCAGACATCTGCGCTACCTTTGCTACATCATAATCATAGAAGGCTTGGTTAAATGAGGCGCGTTTATTAAGAATGGTCTCCCACGAAAGTCCAGCTTGATACGTTTCAAGACATAAAAGTTCAAACAGTGCTTGATCATCGTGCAGTGGCTTTCCCCACTCCGTATCGTGGTAAGTAACATATAAAGGATTACTTTCTTTTACCCAACTACAACGTTTCATGTGAAACATCTCCTAAAATTCCTTGATTATTAGCCTTTCATCAACATCTTAAGGCTTAATTTGATGTATTGTTCTGCTGTTTCATTTGTGCCTTCAAAGAACTTACGGATTTTCTTAAGCTCTGCTGCTTTGTATCCAAGTGCCAAAAGAGCTTCCATGGCTTCTTCAAGCTGCTCGTTTGCTGCCGTTTTGGTCTGAGAAGCTTTGCCATTTTCCACAGAAACATCGACAAATTTTCCTGCCAAATCCAAAACCATTTGTTGGGCAGTTTTTTTCCCGATTTTTGGAAATTTCATCAAGTATTTAATGTTGCTTGTGTCGATGGCATTAACCAAACCTTCGTTATCATCCACCGCGATAATAGCTAGCGCTGTTGTAGGACCAATCCCTGAAACTGAAATCAGATTAAGAAAAACAGCCTTTTCGTCTTCAGTATGAAAGCCAAACAAAAGTTGAGCATCTTCACGAATTACTTGATGAAGGTAGACTTGGATATCTTGATTCATCACATCTGAAAAGCTGTACGGATTGGCAACGTTGACAATATAGCCTAATCCCCCTGCTTCAATAATAATGTATTTTGCAGTAATTTTAGTTAATTTTCCTTTGATATAATCGTACATTTAGTATTTTCCTAACTCTCTTAAACTTGTATGATTTTCTTGAATACGACGGAACATCTTTTCCATGTCTGACTTGGTGAAATTAACAAGCACTGGACGTCCGTGTGGGCAGTTATAAGGATTCTTACATTGTGATAATTGAACGATGAGTTGTCGGGCTGAATAGTCATCAAGGGTATGGTTAGCCTTGATTGATCGTTTACATGACATCATAATCGCTAACTCAGCACAGTATTTCTTGACAGAAACTTCATTGGTCAACAGTAACATGTCGCACATTTCATAAACAGCTGTCTCAATCTCCTCTTCCTTCATCCAAATAGGATGCTCACGAAGGATAAAAGTGTTATTGCCGTATGGTTCTAAATTAATACCAACTTGCTTTAGAAGCTCCATTTTTTCTTGAAGTTTGATGAAATCTGCCCCAGAAAATTCAAACAGATATGGCATCAGCAACTGTTGTAATGAGTCATCAACTTCGCCAATTTTGTCACGATAATACTCATACTTGATACGTTCCTGCGCCGCATGCTGGTCAATGATATAAAGCCCATCATTACCTTGTGCAAAAAGATAAGTACCGTGCATTTGCCCAAAGTACTCTAACTCAGGGAAAGTAGAGATTTCCTCCTTATCAAGACTTTCAATCATACGATTGATTTTCGTTTTATTTTTAAAATCAAGACTATCATGCTCATCATACTCTTGATCTGCCGCTGAACGCTGTGCATACCTAACCGAAGATTGCTTGTCAACTGGATTGACACCTTTGTCAACCTCATTAAACAACTGCACTGGCTCTTCTTCAACCGTATCTGATTTCACAAAGAAATCGTGACGTTCCTTATCATAGTAAAAGTTGGTTTGTTTTAAAGGCAGACTCGTTTGCTGGAGTTTTGGAAGATCTCGTGTACTTGACTTAGCTAGATTTTCAAGAGCATCTGGAATCAAATCTTGCTCACGCAAACTCTCTGCAATAGCTGAACTGATTAAGCTCATGAGTTCTTTTTCTTTTGAGATACGAATTTCTTGCTTGGTTGGGTGGACATTAACATCAGCAAGGTAAGGATCGATTTGAATATCGATGACAGCAATTGGGAAGCGACCAACCATCAATTTTGACCCGTAACCATCCAAAATCGCACGGTTGAGCAAGAAATTTTTGATGTAGCGACCATTGATTAAAATAGTAATGTAATTGCGATTGGCACGCGTCAATTCTGGTAAGCTAATATAACCTGACACTTCAAAATCAAGGTCGGCATTTGAGATTTCAATCATTTTCTTAGCTGTATTTAAACCGTAAATACCAGCAATGGCTTGACGCAAATCACCTGTCCCAGAAGTCGTTGTCATTTGATGACCATCATTAATCAAAGTAAAGGCAATTTCTGGATGAGCTAGGCTCAAGCGATTAACCACATCAACGATATGAGCCAACTCTGATTGCAAGCTTTTCATGTACTTAAGACGAGCAGGAGTGTTGTAAAAAAGATTTTCAACGGTAATTTTTGTCCCGACAGGCGTTGAAATTGGTTCTTGTCGCTCAATCTCGCCCCCTTTTGCCACTAAAAGCATTCCGTAGTGTTCATCAGCAGTCGCTGTTTTCACTGTGAAATGGCTAATTGAGGCAATGGAAGGGATGGCCTCACCGCGAAATCCCAAAGTTCTGATACGAAAAAGGTCTGCTTGGCTTTTAATCTTACTTGTAGCATGACGATGCAAACTCAACGCTACATCCTCTTGAGAAATTCCCTCACCATTATCAGTGACTTGAATCTTCTTAAGACCTGATTCTTCAATCTCGATGGTAATCTGACTACTTCCAGCATCAATCGAATTTTCAACCAATTCTTTAACCACACTAGCTGGTCGTTCAACAACTTCACCTGCAGCAATCTGGTTGGCCAAAACCTCTGGCAACTCAATAATTTTACTCATAATTTATCTGATAGAATGCAGTTTTGAAGCGGCATTCCTTTTCCTTTCATTCAGGATTGTTTACCTTTAATTATAACACAAAGTAAAAAGGCAATCTGCTTTTAGATTGCCTCTTACTTTTATAACATGTTTTTCAATTCATAAATGACATTCATGGCTTGCATTGGTGTTAGATTCATCAAGTCCACTTTTTTAAGAGCTTCAATCACTTCTTGGTTACTTGAGTCATCTGCAAATAAGCTAAGCTGCTCTGCAACAGGTTCTGCCGCTTCTGTCTTCACTTGAGTTTTCTCTTCAGTTTCTGCTGTCAAATGAAGCTGCGCAGCACCTGATTCGAGATTGGTTAAAATACCACCTGCTCGTTGCAACAAATCTTCTGGCAAACCTGCAATTTTCGCAACGTGAATACCATAAGATTTGTCAGCTGGTCCTTCTGCGATTTTATGAAGAAAAGTCACATCACCATTACGTTCAAGCGTTGCAACATGGACGTTTACAAGATGTGTCAAGGTAGTTGACAGAGATGTCAATTCATGATAGTGAGTCGCAAACATGGTCTTAGCACCAATGTGATCGTGGATATACTCAATGATAGATTGTGCTAAAGCCATTCCATCATAAGTCGCTGTCCCGCGTCCCAATTCATCAAAGAGAATCAAAGATTTTTCACTAGCACGTTTAATGGCTTGGTTGGCTTCCATCATTTCCACCATGAAGGTTGACTGACCTGAAATCAAATCATCCGCCGCACCGATACGTGTGAAAATCGCATCAAAAACTGGAAGACTAACACTCTCAGCAGCAACGTATGACCCCATCTGTGCCATGATAACCGTCAAAGCTAACTGACGCATATAAGTTGATTTACCACTCATATTTGGACCAGTAATTAGCTGAATATTGGTATTTCTGCCAAATGTAATGGTATTTGGAATATACTCTTGCGTGCCCATGACTTTTTCAACAACTGCATGGCGACCTTTATCAATCTTAATTTCATGATTATTGTTGAAAGTTGGACGCACGTAATGATTATTTTCCGCAACCACTGCCAAACTTTGCAGAACATCGACTGTAGAAATAGCTTTTGCCAAATCTTGCAGACGTGAAATATAACGTTCCACCTGTGCGCGAACACGCATGAAAATATCGTATTCCAGACTCGCTGATTGCTCATGCGCTTCTAGCATTTCACCTTCAATTTTAGCCAATTCTGCTGTACCAAAACGCTCTGAATTCTTCAAAGTTGCTTTACGGAAGAAGTAATCTGGCACCAAAGAAAGGTTAGAATTTGTGACATGGAAATAATAGCCATCTTTTTTATTGTAATCAATTTTTAGATTTGTAATGCCACTTGCCGCACGTTCTTTAGCTTCAATCTCAGCAATCCAGCTTGTCCCTTCGCGCATGACTTTACGGTATTTGTCCAAAGTCTCATCAAAACCAGTTCTGATAATACTTCCTTCCGTAATCACCGCTTGAGCATCTGAATCAATAGCAGAGCTAATCAATGATTTTAGCTCTGGTAAAGTGTCAATGCTGTTGACAAGCTTGTCAAGGTACGGACTATCAAAAGACTCCAAGATAGCTTTAATCGTTGGCACTTGTCCCAAAGTATGACCAAGTTGAAGCAAATCTTTTGGATTGGCTTTTCCAAATGACACGCGACTAGCCAAACGTTCAATATCATAGACACCTTTTAGACTGTCCGTCAAATCACTACGTTCAAAGAAGTTGTCTAAGAAAACTTGAATAATATTTTGACGTTCTTCAATTTGTTCTTGGTTAACCAATGGACGATCAATCCAGTTACGCAACAAACGCATCCCCATGGCAGTTTTAGTCTCATCAAGCAACCAATAAAGACTACCGTGTTTCTTGCTAGTACGGGCATTCTCTAGCAAATCAAGACTTGATTTTGTCGTATAAGACATTTGAAGATAGTCTTTGATTTCATAGTGAACAAGCTTTTGCAAGTGACTAAGTTCACGTTTTTGTGTTGTGTGAACGTATTGAAGTAATTTTTCAGCAGCAGAAATCTCTAACGCTGTTAAATTAGGGTCAATCAAATGCACATCTTCATAGCGCTCTTGCTCAAACGATAATAAGAGATTGAGTTGTTTAACCAAGCTGTGTTGCTCATCTTCAGAAAGGTCATAACCAACCACGATTTCACGAGCCTTGAGATTTAAAATCTCACTTTTTAGGCTTGTAAAATCAGACAAACTTGTCGCGTAAAACTCACCCGTTGACACATCCATGTATGCCAAACCAAAAGTTTTACCATCTGAATCGATGGCTACCAAGAAATTATTAGCATTATCTGGCTTAGAAGAATCAACCGCTGTCCCTGGTGTAATCACCTGAATGACTTCACGCTTAACCACACCCACTGCCTGCTTCGGATCTTCCATCTGCTCAGCAATGGCAACCTTATACCCCATCTCAACCAAGACATCAATGTATTGTTGGGCTGAATGATAAGGAACACCAGCCATCGGAATAGGATTGTCAGCATTTTTATTACGACTAGTTAAACTAATCTCTAAAATCTGTGCCGCCTTAACGGCGTCATCATAAAATAGTTCGTAAAAGTCTCCCATGCGGAAAAGTAAAAAAGCCTCTGGATAGTCTTTTTTGACATCCAAATACTGTTGCATGCCTGGAGAAATTTTATCTTTTGCCATTACTTAACTCCTCGTTAATTTTCGTTTCCAAGCTATTTGTTATATATTGAACTAGATCACTGGCATCTTGCATTTTTGCACGATAATCTTTGACAATTGGAAGGTCTGATAGTTCTTCTTGCAACTGGTCAGCTTGCTCACCAGCTTTTTTCTCAGCGTGCGCTTTATCAATCTTGTGAAAAAGCACAGCCTCCTGCTGATAAGCCTTCATATCTTTGACCAATTCTTCTAGTTCTGGAAAGTCCTTTACCCTTTCTTCAGCCTTCTGAAATTCGATGACGCTATCATGCTTTTTTATGACTTCTAGCAATCGTTCTACGGCTTCTTCATAGTTGCTCATAAGCCTATTGACAAGATACTTTCAAAGGCTTTTGCTGTTTCTTCATCTTTACAAATGACCAACAAAGTATCAGCGCCAGCCACAGTTCCTAAAATTTCAGCAATATCGCTGCTGTCAATCAAGTTGGCTAAAACATCTGCTTCACCAAGATTAGTATGTAACACCAACATGAAACCTGCACGAGCTACCTTTAAAATATATGAACGGATATTTGCTCCAAAAGTTGTCTCTGAAGTTTCTGATAGGCTGTAGTAGAGTTTTCCTGAAGCATCGCGTAATTTCAACAGTCCAATTTCACGAAGGTCACGTGACAAGGTCGCTTGAGTGACGTTAATGCCTTCTTCCTGCAAATGTCGCTTGATTTCCTCTTGCGTGCCGATATGGCCTGATTGAATCAAACGTTTAATTCGATTTTGACGTTCTATTTTATTCATTTAACTTTCCCTTTGTGTATATTTATCCTTAAAATTATACCAAAAAAATGGAATTTTTTCACCTTTCCTTGGGCTATCTTCCTTATAAAGTCTTAATGTTTACTCCTTCAAACGTTTTCTTATCACTTACCTCGTTTATTTCTTATTTTTATGTTAAAATAATATGACTAACTAATTTAGGAGAAAATCATGGATACTAAACGTACAATTGCAGAACGCATTCACACTATTGTTCCAGAATTAGACCAAGAACAAATTGTTAATCTGCTTGAAGTGCCAAAAAATTCTGACATGGGGGACCTTGCCTTTCCAGCATTCTCATTGGCTCGAATCCTTCGTAAAGCACCACAAATGATTGCAGCAGATATTGCTGAAAAAATGGACACAGCTGGCTTTGAAAAAATCGAAGCTGTTGGACCATATATCAACTTCTTCCTTGACAAAAAAAGCATTTCTGCTGATGTCCTAGGGCAAGTTATCGCAAACGGAAGCGACTACGCTAGCCAAGATGAAGGACACGGTCGCAATGTTGCTATCGATATGTCTAGTCCAAACATCGCTAAACCATTCTCAATTGGACACCTTCGTTCAACTGTTATCGGTGATAGCTTGGCTAATATTTTTGAAAAACTTGGTTATAAAGCTGTTAAAATCAACCACCTCGGTGACTGGGGTAAACAATTTGGTATGTTGATTGTTGCCTACAAAAAATGGGGTGACGAAGAAGCTGTTAAAGCTCACCCAATCGACGAACTCTTGAAACTTTACGTTCGTATCAACGCTGAAGCTGAGACACAACCAGAACTTGATGAAGAAGCTCGCGAATGGTTCCGTAAATTGGAAGTAGGCGACGAAGAAGCTATCTCACTATGGCAATGGTTCCGTGACGAAAGTCTTGTTGAATTTAACCGCCTTTACAATGAACTTAGTGTTTCATTTGATAGCTTTAACGGTGAAGCTTTCTACAACGATAAAATGGATGAAGTTGTCGATATCTTGACTGAAAAAGGTCTTCTTGAAGAATCTCAAGGTGCTCAAGTTGTTAACCTTGAAAAATACGGTATCGAACATCCAGCATTGATTAAAAAATCTGACGGTGCAACACTTTACATCACACGTGACCTGGCTGCCGCTCTTTACCGCAAACGTACTTATGACTTTGCCAAAGCCATCTACGTCGTTGGTAACGAACAATCAGCTCACTTCAAACAATTGAAAGCCGTTCTTAACGAAATGGACTTCAAATGGAATGAAGATATCACTCACGTACCATTTGGTCTTGTTACTAAAGAAGGTAAAAAACTTTCAACTCGCAAAGGTAACGTTATCCTTCTTGAACCGACAATCGCTGAAGCTGTTAAACGTGCTGAAGATCAAATCAACGCTAAAAACCCTAACCTTGCTGATAAAGAAGCTGTTGCTCATGCTGTCGGTGTCGGCGCTATCAAGTTCTACGATTTGAAAACAGACCGCTTGAACGGTTATGACTTCGACCTTGACGCTATGGTGTCATTTGAAGGTGAAACTGGACCTTACGTTCAATATGCTCACGCTCGTATCCAATCAATCCTTCGTAAAGCTGAGTTTACACCATCTGTAAACGACGTTTACAGCCTTGATGATGCTGAAAGCTGGGAAATTGTGAAACTTATCCAAGACTTCCCACGCATTATCAAACGTTCAGCTGATAACTTTGAACCATCAATCATTGCGAAATTCGCTATCAGCCTTGCACAAAGCTTCAACAAATACTACGCACACACACGTATCCTTGACGAAAGCCCTGAACGTGATAGCCGTCTAGCACTAAGCTACGCAACTGCTACAGTTCTTAAAGAAGCCCTTCGTCTCCTTGGCGTTGAAGCTCCTAATGAAATGTAATCATTTCTGACAATCATAGTCAAAAAGACCGTTTTAACGGTCTTTTATTATGCTTTCTTCTGGTCATTTAACCAATCAAAGATATTGTGATAGGTTTTCCCTGAGACTTTAGCTATGCTTATGCCGCCTTTTCCCTTATTACTTGGAGAAAAGTCTGATAAATCTTTCGCACTTTTGATAGCAGAAATATCCTGCACCCCTGACACTTGATCTTTAAAGAAATAAATCCAAGATAAATGCCCAAGGTAAGAGACACCTTGCATGTCTCTTCCCTCGACACTTTCAAAGTATGAAAACCACTTGTTCTCAGCTCCGCTATCTAGCAAATTCTTATAAATAGGCAATGAATAATCCTTTGGATTAACAATCGTGTCGTTGGCTGCGTGGATAAACCACATCGGTATCTCTTTTAGCGCTAGTATTTTTTCCTCATCAAAATAAAGGGCATCGTTACGAATGAAGCTATTAGAAAAAGGTGAGATAGCGTATGAACCGTCAGTATTTCTCTCATATTGATAATAAGAATAGGCTGCCGCTTGAGGGACTAGAGCCGCAAAATAACCAGGATTTGAAATAGCAAGATTAATCGTCATGTAGCCGCCATTTGAACAACCTGCTAGGTAAATGCGCTTGGTATCCACAGCTGGCGTGCTCGCAACATAATTTTTGATAGTATCCATCAAAATCTCTGTGTAACGCGAATTACCAGCGCCCGCACCATTGGTCCCATCGCCCTCATCCATCCAATATGTTGGCGATTGAACCGCTAAAACATAAACTCCTTTTTGATCATTTGTTGAAAAATGTGATTGAATCTCAGGTCTTGCAAGAGCTACTACTTCATTTCCAAGAAGGGTAATATCCGTGTCTACCCCGCCTTCACCTTGACCATGAAGCCAGATAAGTAAAGGAAAACTCTCTCCCGATTTTAAGGGTTTAGGTTCGTAAGCCACATAGTGAAGGGTGAGTTTTTCATTTTCTTTCGTCAATGGATTAAGATAAGTGCCAGAATAAAAGCCACGCTTATTAAAGTTATCAGTATCCGGCGATAGACGGTTATGGATAATATCAAAAGTTCCAGATAGTTCAGCCACTTCACCACCAAAAAATACTTCTAATCCCTTTATAGTAACTGGATAATCTTCTACCCAAGTGTTGTGCAAAGTTTCTAGATTGTAATAAAATGGACAAGCTACAGCAGTATTTTTTTGACTATCAAAAGTAACAGGCATTTGGATAACTAGATACTCACTGGCACTGCTAACTTCTTGTCCCTTGTCATCTGACAAGTATACTCGACTAATCTGACGATCCTTACCTGCAGTCCCGACTAGGAGCTTATCAGCGATAACTCCTGACACTTTATGCGTTAACTGTACCAAAAATTTTGGAACACCTGGTCCACATTCATAACCTTTAATAATCATGGAAACTTTAGCAATTGTGACATTAATTCTTTTAACCATCTCAAATCACTCCTATACACTGTAATCGTTTTCCTTTAGTTTATGAATTTTCCGCATTTATGTCAATCAAAAAAAGACGGGTGAAACCACCTCGCCTTTTTGACTATTTATCGTAGTTCTTTCGTCTGATTTTAAAGTCAGAGGAAACAACTTCGTCAACATCTATAATGGAAATAAAAGCATCTGGGTCCAGATCAGCCATGATAACTTTGACATCACGAACTTCACCTGGATTCAAAACAACGTACAAGATATTTTTTTCATTCCCTGAGTAAGCCCCCTGTCCATTTAGATAAGTGACCCCACGGTTAATACCATTTAAAATAGCATCCGCAGCTTCTTGCGATTTTTGGGTAATGATAATCATTCCGCGTACTGTATAACCACCATTTTGCACAATTGTTAGCACTTGACTGTACACAAAACTTGCTACCAAAGTGTAAAGCATGTGTTGCAAATCAATGTAAACAAGTGACGCTGTCAATACAAGAGCATCCACAAATAGAAGCGTTTGACCTAATTTAAAGCCAAATTTTTCCTCAATCACGCGTCCAATGATATCTGTACCACCTGTTGTTGCACTATATCGGAAAACCAGTCCACTACCTGCACCAGCAAATAAACCAGCAACAACAGCAACCAACATCATGTCATTTTGCAGAACAATTTTCACTGGTACTTGTTGCCAAAACCAGATAAAGAAGGAAAGTAAAACTGTCCCATAAATGGTCAAGGCTAATGATTTTCGCCCCAAAACTCGAGCTCCCATGATAAACAAAGGAATATTTAAAATGAGAGAAGTATAAGCTGGGTCAATTTTATAAAGCGCATGGATAATCAAGGTTACCCCTGCAACGCCACCTTCAGCAAGAGCGTTTGCCATATTAAATTTAACAAAACCAAAGGTATACATTGCTACACCAAGAGCAATCAACAATAGGCTTCGTACTTGTCTAAGCTTTTGAGCCATATTACACTCCTCCTAAAACTGATTATTGGAAATTAATCAAAAGGTTAGTCATCGACAAAACGTCCAATAATATGAACATTTTCAGCAACCGAAACAAAGGCCTTAGGATCTGTTTTCCTCATCAAATATCTGAAATCATTGTACTCTTCACGAGTAATAATAGCTAGCAGAATTGCTTTCTTTTCATGATTGTAAGTTCCCTCAGCATTATTTATCTGTGTCACACCGCGATGAAGTTTAGTGTGAATCATAGCGATAACTTTTTCTGGGCAGCTGGTTACAATCATTGCCTGCATTTTCTTTTGTTTTGTGAAAATCGCATTCGTCACACGACTTGAGACGAAAATAGTCACCATTGAGTAAAGAGCATACTGCCAACCAAATAGGATGCCCGCAAAAATCATGATAACGCCATTTACCATGAGGGCGATACTTCCGACATCACGTCCCGTTTTTTTACGAATGGTCAAGCTGACAATGTCAGTACCACCACTGGAAATACGTGATTTCAAACTAAATCCAACCCCAGTACCCATAACCAAACCACCAAAAATAGCATTGACAAGTGGATCAGTTGTTAGCGTAATCTCTGGAACAATTTGGATGAAGAATGAACTCATGGAAACTGTAATCAGGGTAAAAACGGTAAATTTATGGCCAATTTTATACCAAGCCAAGATTAATAGCGGCAAGTTAATGGCATAAAAAACGATAGAAATCGGCAATCTAAAGCCAATCAAACGCTCGCTAATCGCTGACAAAACCTGTGCCAAACCTGTTGCACCACTTGAATAGACGTGTCCTGGTTGGAAGAAGAAGTTTACCGCGATAGCTGAAAGCAAACCATAAAAAAGAGAAGCGGAAATTTTTTCCGCGTACTTCTCTCTTGAAATGCTTTGCATCGTTTTTAAGAGGCCATATTTCTTAGCCCGACGGCTAACGATATACTTTGTTTTCTTTTTTAAGGATGCTTTTTTAATCATTAGTTTTAGTTGCTAAAGCCAATTCTTCTAATTGTTTGTCTGAAACAAGGCTAGGTGCTTGTGTCATTGGGTCAGTTGCTTTGTTATTTTTAGGGAAGGCAATAACTTCACGAATGTTGTCTTCACCAGCAAGAAGCATAACGAAACGGTCAAGACCGATAGCAAGTCCACCATGTGGTGGGAATCCGTAATTCATAGCTTCTAGCAAGAAACCAAATTGGTCAGCTGCTTCTTCAGCTGTAAAGCCAAGAGCTTTGAACATACGTTCTTGCAATTCACGTTGGTTGATACGTAGGCTACCACCACCGAGTTCATAACCGTTAAGAACGATATCGTATGCAATGGCACGAACTTTAGCAAGGTCACCTTCTAATTCGTGAGCTGATTCTTCAGTTGGCAATGTGAATGGGTGGTGAGCAGACATATAACGTCCTTCTTCTTCAGACCATTCAAACATTGGCCAATCAACAACCCAAAGGAAGTTGAATTTAGAATTATCAACCATATCAAGTTCTTTAGCGATACGTGTACGAAGTGCACCAAGTGTGTTGTTAGCAACTTCAAGTGTATCAGCAACGAAAAGTACCAAATCATTGTCTTCAAGTTGTAAACTTGCTGTCAACTTATCTTCAATACTTGTCAAGAATTTGGCAACAGGTCCGTTAAGAGAACCATCAGTAAATTTAACCCAAGCAAGACCTTTGGCACCAAATTGTTTTGCGAATTCTGTTAATTTATCAATGCTTTTACGTGAGTATTTATCTGCATTACCTTTAACAACGATTGCTTTTACGACTGGAGCTTGTGAGAAGACTTTGAAGTCAACATTCTTGACAAGGTCTGTCAAGTCTTGTAAAAGCATTTCAAAACGTGTATCAGGTTTATCTGAACCGTAGTTGTTCATTGCATCATCATAAGACATACGTGGGAATGGCAATGTAACATCGATTCCTTTAGTATCTTTCATGACTTTAGCAATCATTCCTTCAGTGATATCTTGGATATCTTTATCTGACAAGAATGATGTTTCCATATCGACCTGTGTAAATTCAGGTTGACGGTCACCACGCAAGTCTTCGTCACGGAAACATTTAACGATTTGATAGTAGCGGTCAAGACCAGCGTTCATCAACAATTGTTTTGTGATTTGTGGACTTTGTGGTAAAGCGTAAAAATGACCTTGGTTCACACGGCTTGGTACCAAGTAGTCACGCGCGCCTTCTGGAGTAGATTTTGTCAATATTGGTGTTTCAACATCGATAAACTCTAAACCATCCAAGTAGTTACGGATTGAGTGAGTTACTTTGGCACGCAATTTGAAGTTGTTAAGCATTTTTGGACGACGAAGATCCAAGTAACGGTAACGAAGACGGTTATCATCGCTAACTTCCACATCATCTTTGATTTCAAATGGTGTTGTTTTAGCGGTGTTCAAAACTGTCAATGCTGATACTTTCAATTCAACAGCACCAGTTGGCAAGTTAGTGTTTTCTTGTTCACGTTGTGCAACGACACCAGTTACTTCGATAACGAATTCGTTACGAAGACTTTCTGCAGTTGCCATAACATCACTTGAAACTTTCTCCGGGTTGATGACTAATTGCATGATACCTTCGCGGTCACGAAGATCGATGAAAATAAGTCCCCCTAGGTCACGACGACGTCCGACCCAACCTTTTAGAGTAATTTCTTGGCCAATGTGTTCGCTGCGAACACGACCAGCATACATTGTACGTTTCATTTGATATGATTCTCCGTTTTAAATTTATTCATTCCCATCTATTATAGCAAAAAGCAAAGAAAAACCCCACCCATGTGGGGGAGTTTTTCAAATTCTTTTCTCATTAAGCCTTTTCATTAACAAAGAGCTCATAACTTTTTGCAAAGATTGCTTTTTTAGCTTAATTTAGCAAGGATTTCTGCAAAGTTTGTTTCGATATCTGCAAAGCTGACTGAAACTTCTTCACGTGTTTTATTATTTTTAACAGTGGCTTGACCTGCTTCAATTTCGCTTTCACCTAATGTGATGACTGTTTTAGCATTGAAAGCGTCAGCTGATTTGAATTGTGCTTTAATCTTGCGTCCAAGGTAATCACGTTCAGCTGAGAAGCCTTGGTTACGGATAGCTTGTACCAATTCCAAAGCTTTAATGTTAGCACCTTGTCCCAAGACAGCAATATAAGCATCCATTTCTTTTTCAACTGGTAATTCAATACCTTGTTTGTCCAAGATAAGAAGCAAACGTTCAAGACCAAGTCCAAAACCAAATCCTGGTGTTTCTGGTCCGTCAAAGTATTCAACAAGGCTATCGTAGCGACCACCTGCACAGATTGTCAACTCAGATTTATCAACAGCTGTGATGAATTCAAAGATAGTGTGGTTGTAGTAGTCAAGTCCACGAACCATATTAGTATCAATCACATATGGGATGTTAAGTGTTTCAAGCATTTCACGCACGGCATCAAAGTGAGCTTGACTTTCTTCATCAAGGTAATCAAGGATTGATGGTGCATTTTCAACAGCTACTTTATCTTCTTTTTCTTTTGAGTCAAGAACACGAAGTGGGTTTTCATCCAAACGACGTTGGCTATCTGCTGACAATTTGTCACGCATTGGTGTCAAATAATCAATCAAAGCTTGACGGTAAGCAGCACGGCTAGCAGCACTTCCTAGAGTATTCAAGTGAAGTGTGACATCTTTAATGCCCAATGTTTGGAACAATTGGTAAGCCATAGCGATTGTTTCAACGTCTGTAGCTGGATTTGCTGAACCAAAGCACTCAACACCGACTTGGTGGAATTCACGTAAACGACCAGCTTGTGGACGTTCGTAACGAAACATTGAGCCAATGTAGTACATTTTAACTGGTTTTTGAACTTCTGGTGCAAATAATTTATTTTCCACAAAAGAACGAACCACTGGCGCTGTTCCTTCTGGGCGCAAAGTGATATGGCGGTCACCTTTATCATGGAAATCATACATTTCTTTTGTTACGATATCAGTTGTATCACCGACTGAACGACTGATAACTTCGTAATGTTCGAACATTGGTGTACGAATTTCACTATAGTTGTATTTTTTGAAGGTTTCACGTGCAACAGCTTCGACATATTGCCATTTAGCGCTTTCGCTAGGTAAAATATCTTGTGTTCCTTTAGGTTTTTGTAATTTCATAAATAAGATATACCGGCACCAAATTTTTGCAAATTCAGCCCATTAATTCCTTTCTACTATTGTAGCTATTCAATCACTCTTTATTTTATCATAAAAAAGGCAGCTAAAGAAGAAGGGACTATTTATTTTTCGTATTTTATGAAACCCAAACTCACCTGAAAACGTTAAATTGCCAACTTTTTCAATTTTTTTGTCAAGTAACTTTACTTTACAAAAAAGATATGTTATTATGTTAAAGTTGATTCAAAATCAAGAACAAATTAAAAATATTATCGGAGGAAATAAAACATGGCAGTACCTGCACGTCACACTTCAAAAGCGAAGAAAAACAAACGTCGTACACACTACAAATTGACTGCTCCATCAGTTAAATTTGACGAAACTACTGGAGATTACTCACGTTCTCACCGTGTATCACTTAAAGGATACTACAAAGGACGTAAAATCGCTAAAGCAGCTAAATAATAGAAGGGAGATACCATGCGCGTAAATATTACACTTGAACACAAAGAATCTGGTGAACGCTTGTACCTTACTTCAAAAAACAAACGTAACACTCCAGACCGTCTTCAATTGAAAAAATACTCACCAAAATTGCGTAAACACGTAATCTTTACTGAAGTTAAATAAGACATCATACAGAAAGCCTATGAAATCAACGTTTCTAGGCTTTTTTGCTTGCTTAAAATGTGGTTTTGTCTGATTTTTGTCTGATTAAAAGTATATTATCTATTCAAACATCTCCTATATCCGTCATACTTCCAAGTTTTTATGGAATCACTTTAAAGCAACTTTTTTCCACTTGCGAATCTTAGTTCTAAATGTTCCGAAAGGAGCTACCGTATTAATATGAATAAACTTATAAACTTCCCAGACTGCATTCTTAGTCGCACTATCAGCCCAATTTCTCATATGAGGTTTAAATAGGACTTCGTCGCTCATTGAATCAATCATGTTACCTATAGCATCTACATTATCATTGAGTTGAGCCGTAAGTTCTTTGATGGTTAGACTAGCGTAGGTCTCAGTAAAATGCTGATATAGCTCTCCAAGTTGATTCCATTTAAACGTCTCAGTTGGTGTTTTAACTTCTAAGCCACTCTGTTCATCTGACTCCCATTTTAGTATCAGGGTAGTCCAGCCAACCTGATAGGCTAGATTCTCCGCTGGTGTCCTATCAACCTCATCAATTCTTAAATCTTTCAACTTCTCAGGAATGTCATTGAATTCAGCAATATATTTTTTATATGATTTTAGTACTTCTTCCTTAAGTTCGTTTTTATCTGAATATGTTCTCATTTCTTTCCTCCTTAATTTAGTCAAGTTCATTGTATCATATTCTTTTCTCTTTTTCTTAGGAAGTACAGCTTTTATAATTCTATATATCAAATGAATTTTATTCAATCAACTTTTCTAGCTTTTCAACTGCCCCTCTCATGGTATCTTTTTGCTTCTTAATCACATGGAGATAGACACGCTCAATCTCCTTGGAATCCTCCGAGTGTCCGACAAATTCTCGAATAGTAGGGAGGTCAATACCTTCGCTAGCCATAATAGAGATAAAGCTATGGCGGAACATATGAGGGATGACATGAATCGGTCTGCCAAAGTCTAGAAAGCTATCGATATCCTTATAGGGCTTGCCTGCTTTCTTGTTATACTTTGCTGACTGACTAGAGCCACCTCTCAGGAATTGTGAGAGTTCGTTGTGATAAAGCGGAGAGCCTTGTCGATTACCTGCCCTAATATAGGTTCTAGTAAAGAGATACCCTAAGTCTTGGTAAGTCGGACTGAATTGAGCTTGAAATTTATTTCTGTCAATATAGTGACGTAGAATCTTCTCAACCTCAGGGCTCATTGGAATCGTGCGGACACTTTCCTTGGTCTTAAGGTCTGCTCGGTAGCGTTCCTTTTCGTCAAGATTGAGTGCTTCCATCATATCATCCGATTTATTCTTACTTGCCCTCTGCCAATGAACTTTTATCCACTTTTTCTCAAAATCAAGCATGTCTTCATTTAAGCCTAAAACCTCACTTGGTCGCATGCCTGTTAGAAAAATCATTCTCAATACATCTGCGATAAGTTGGTTATCAGGTCGATTAGTCCAGCTCTCTATCAGGCGGAGAACATGGTTAACCTCACTTGCTTCTAGATACTTCTCTGCTATATCTTCACGCTTCTTGTCCTGCTCCTCACTCTTTGTCAGAACTCGCCTTTTAACCTTATTGCTGGCAATCGGGTCTTGTGTAAGAGTTATCTGTCCATTTTCAACTGACCAGTCAAAAATCATCTTAAGGTAGATATGCAGATTTCTCGCCATGTGCATAGAAGAAGCATTGATAAGATTTTGAATTTCATCTGTCATAAAGGCAAATTTCGTGATGGACATTCTGGTATCAAAGTTCGGCTCAATATAGCGATTATAGATAGTAACCCTTGTTTTAAGGGTATTATTGGCTGGCTTGACCCTTTCATGCCATGCTTTAAAGGCTTTACCGTAAAAATTTCCATCTTTATCAAATGGCTTGGCGATTTCTTCTAGGGTTAAAAGTTTCTTGGCTTTCTTAGGCTTAATGCCCATTAGCTCGGCGATATAGTCATCAACTAATTTATTCAGTTCTTGCGTGACCTGAGTAATTAATTGTGTGTTTTTAATATCGCTGACCAAGAGACGTTCTTTCCCAGAAGGTAACTTTTTGCTCGGTGTTGCCTTGGTGGTAAACCACCCTTTACTAGCACCTGTAGAAAGGTATTTCTTATGAGATTTTTTAGTAATAGGGTGGGTGAATCGCATAGCGAATTTCACCAAGACATTACCCGCCTTATAAGGGTCTGGTCGCCAAGAACTGATGATAAGTACTCTTGAACCATTATCTCTCATAGGGACTACCTACGCCATCTTTGCGACATACTGATTGGCAATTTTGTAGTCAAACCACGCCACAAAGACTTCTGAGTGGATAAAGACATTGCCGTGTGTTCCTTTGATACCGAAAGCGTAAGGGCTGTCTTTCATCTGACGAATGTAACTATTAAGTGTTGCAACGGTCATGCCATGCCAGAGCTCATCTAGAAAGACGGATTTGCGGTACCAGTTACGGGTTAAGTCAAAATCATGTTCTGTTTTTAATGTTGCCATTGAATTCTCCTTCTGTTTTAGTTATAATCAAGTTAGTTATTTTTGGAAAGGCGATTTGTAGCTTGCTACAGGTCGTCTTTTCTTATGCCCCAATAGGCTGAGCTTAGTTGCTCTTGTTTGTACTGCTGAATGTCAGTCTCGTCTGTTTCGGTTAGCTTAGAAATCCCCAATTCAAGTAAGTGCTGGATATAGCTATCTGCCTTTTCTTGCCCGTGAGATTCCGCCTTAGCGACATAGAGTTTTCCGAGTGTTCGTGAGACTTGTTTCTCTGTCCACTTCTCAGAACGTTTTAGGGTAGGTTTTGTCCGTTTTACGCTTAAGACCGTCTTTTCTTGTGTCTCTAGATAGTCATTCCACCATTTTACCGTCTTTCTTCGCCAACGGTTAGAATCCTTGTCCCTCGGGCTGACAAAACGGTAGTGTCCGTTAATAACTTCAAAGTAAATCTCTTTGAGCGGTCGCCCCTCTTTAATCTGTTTGGCTAGTAAATTTGCTTTTTCCTGCCAGCACCTCAGCTCTGCTCTTGTCCATGATAAGGGCGTATTTGGCAATTCTTGGTCTAGCTTTTGTTCTAACAATTTGTTATAGACACACCATTGCTGAGTACCTCTAACACCAATCGTAACCATTTCACCGACCTTTTCACCATTTTCAAGAAGGCTCTTTTCATGGTAATCAAAGGTTTTAGCGGTTGATATACAGAGTTGCTTTTTACAATAACTGTAAATGAGTGGGACGGATAGACTGTCATCAAAGATATCATTGGCAATATCTAGTCTCGTAACGTTACTATGACATTCAGAAATGCGTTTCATCAAGGTTACCCAGTTATTGACATTGTTTTCCATATATTCTTCATACTGACGGCACCCCTGCCCTCTCAGTTCGATAAAGACTCCCATCTTTGATTGCCAGTCCTTATTGAAGTAAACCTTTATCTCTGAGAAGGAATAATGCCGTTGATACTTGTTTATCCCCCATTCATTGAGGACAAACTTGTCTTTAGGAAGAATGAGGATTTTCTCAATGACATCATCTGGAGCCAAGCCTTTAATCGTTACGGCTAAATAGTCTAACATCACTGAGTTATCCATGTCTAGGCTCCAATAAATTTAATATCGGTTGCCACTAGCTTTAAGCCACCCCAATTCCCTCCACCATTATTGTTGGCTCGCCAACCAAGATGGACTTCTGGATTGACAAGTTCTACCACAAGGGAGTTTAACCCATCCTTTTCAACGGATTTAGCCAACTTGTCAAGATTGTCTACAATCTCCAAGCGAATGCCCTTAAGGTCATCAGAAGAATAGCCCAAGTCTTTCAAGGCTTGAATTTTGTCTGTATCTTGTACAGAGCAAGTGATTTTAGCCACTTCATCTGTCGCAATGCTTTCGCCATTGACATTTTTATAGACTGGTGCAACCCGTGAAGAAAGGATAGTCACTTTCTTTGGAATGTCAAATTGTGATTTATCTAATTTCAAATCACCAACTTTTATGGTTTCGTCTGTTAAGTTAAATTTTGTCATGTGTTTTTCTCCTGTTCATAAAAGCTACGCCTACATGAAATCTGTCATAAATCGTTGATATCATGGGCTTTATAAAGATTTTTTTCGTGAAATTTGCTTCAAATCGCTGAACCCCTTGCTTATCAAGGGTTTTGACCACATTTCGTGTATGTGTGCACCCCCTAATAGGGAACGGGGTGCAATTTCAATTTCGATTTCAGCCGTTTGCCACCTTCCCCACCTGCTCTGGGCTACCGTATTGACCACTCGCCCAGCGGTGGGGTGGCGAACCGTCTTCATCGTTTGAAGAAACCAATTCTCTTAGATGTTTTATCCCCTGTCTCTTTCTCTAAGTTCTGAATTCTGACAAGAAGCACTTCTAACTTCTGTTTCAACTCAGTTAGGTTTCTTTGGTAATCCTCTTGAATTTCCATAAAAGAAACTTCTAGCTCGTCTACAAGCTCTCTAATGGGTTTCTGATGGTCTTTTCCCTTGGAACTCCCATAAACGCTTAGAATTGCCCTCTCAAGCCCTAATGAGGACTTCTTATCCGCGACCGCTTGAAAGTAGGCAAGGTCATCATCTGTAAAGAGATAGATTTTAGAATAAGATTTCCGACCCGTTCTCACTCTACTTTCTTTAAATTGAGTACCAGTCAAGCTTTCAATTTTTAATCGCCACTTTTTCAGTGTTGAAACTGAGTTAAGACCGTCAACCCTATCCACAACTTCTTGATAATCATATTCATTCATTAGCTTACCTGTGTTTTCTGATTGAGAAAGTCGGTCACAATCTGCAAGGCTCTAGATTCAATCAATCGTTCAAATCCCGTACTCTTGATAAGGTGATAGAGTTCTCTGTCATCTAAATCTTTGCAGTCCTCTGGTTTGATGAAAACTTTCTCTTGTGTCTCTGGCGAGTAGGCAACCCACTCCACCATTTGTAGTTCAATACTTGTTTGATTCATAATTACCCTCTTTTCTGACGTTTGCATCCAACTAGCATTTATCCGAAATATCTGGTATAATTACAGTAATTAGATTTACTGTCCTTGAACGATGTACCAGATTGTTCAAGGATTTTTTCTACCTTCCTTTCTTTTTTGATTGTTAAGTTAGCTCCTTTCTATCAATAATATACGATTTTATATACGATTGCTGTAAATTTTTTGAACAATCCTAATGCTCATTAAAAATTATATACGAAAACATATACGATGTCAAGTATTAACCACAAAAAAATGTACGATTTTATAAACTACTATGTTATAATGGTCTGAGAGGTAACTTATGTTTGAAATACTTAAACCTGATAAAAAGGCTGTTGGGAAAAGATTGAGGCAAGTCAAGGATGAGTTAAATTTGTCTTTTACAGATTTTGGAAATCGTCTTGGACTAAAAAAATCAACCATCAACGCATATGTAAGAGGAGATAACTTAGCGCCTCTTGAAGTTTTAGAAAAAGTATCAAAAATCTATGGAAAACCTGTAGGTTGGTTTTACTATGGAGAATTGGAAGAATATATTGAACTTTACCTTAGAAAACTTGGTTATGGTACATTCCTAGATGAATATCCTGAGACACCGTTAAAGATAAAGGATGAGCTTTTTAGGATTAAAGCAAATCCAAAACAATTAATCACAACTAACGGGGGAGTAACCATTGGAACATTTGAGAATCCTAATTGGGAAAATGACTTTGGTTACCCAAATGAAGGCTACCTAGATGATATCTTTTTTGAAATGCTTTGTGAAACTCTAAAGAACTCAATTAGACAGGAAGCTCAAACCTACCTAAGTCAGCAAGAAGGACTTGACGATACTAAAATCAAAGAACTCTCTAATTACTTTGCCAACCAAATCTACATCTCATATGATTTTGTCGGAAATTTAGAAAATCTTTCTAAAGATAAAATCAAGCAAGAAGTTAAAGAAAGCTATGAACGTCTGCTTAAAGATTCACCTCAAGCAGGTGTAGAAGTTAGCTATGATTCCAATTACCTACTTGGTTTTCTAATAAATACACTTGCGGATAGTCAAACAACAAGGCAATTACTTTCAGATATGTCACAAGCAACAGTCGGTATGCCTTTTTCACAATTTCATGAGGGACACGAATTAGTTGAGGTTATCCAATCTGTCAGACCACGGCTGATAGAACTTTACAATAACACGACCTTTGATGATTGGACTGACTGGGCGGAGAAATGATTTTAGAAAGGAAGATGCAAATGGATAACAAATTCAAAAATATCCCAAAACGGCATTTACCACAAAAACTCCCATTTGACTACACGTCAATATATACTGACCCACAAATCATTAAATTAACTACTAGGGCAAATATTGCAATCGGTACTTACGAAGGATTTCTAGAGTCTATCATTAACCCTATGCTACTAATCTCCCCTTTGCTTAGCCAAGAAGCCGTTCTCTCTTCAAAACTTGAAGGGACCCATGCCACCTTGAAAGACTTACTTAATTATGAAGCTGGTAATAAAGTAGATATTGAGCGTGATGAATTGCATGAAATCATTAACTACCGAAAGGCTCTCTTTTATGCTCTAGAAAACATTTCCACCATCAACAACATCGATTCTAAAGGATTACCGTTATCCAATAGAATTATTAGACTTCCTGCGAAACAAAATATGGTACAATAGTTCTATGAATTATGAAGCAAGCAAACAATTAACTGATGTACGATTTAAGCGCCTTGTTGGTGTTCAGCGCACTACTTTTGAAGAGATGTTAGCTGTGTTAAAAACAGCTTATCAACGTAAACACGCAAAAGGTGGCCGAACCCCTAAGTTAAGCTTAGAAGATCTCCTCATGGCTACTCTTCAATACATGCGAGAATACCGCACTTATGAACAAATTGCGGCTGATTTTGGCATTCACGAAAGCAACTTAATCCGTCGAAGTCAATGGGTTGAATCAACTCTTATTCAAAGTGGTTTTACGATTTCAAAAACTCATCTTAGTGCTGAGGATACGGTGATTGTGGATGCAACAGAGGTAAAAATCAATCGTCCTAAAAAAATCAACTAGCGAATTATTCTGGTAAAAAGAAATGTCATGCTATGAAGGCTCAGGCGATTGTCACAAGCCAAGGGAGAATTGTTTCTTTGGATATTGCAGTGAACTATTGCCACGATATGAAGTTGTTCAAAATGAGTCGCAGAAACATCGGACAAGCTGCTAAAATCTTGGCAGACAGTGGTTATCAAGGGATCATGAAGATGTATTCACAAGCGCAAACTCCGAGGAAATCAAGCAAACTTAAGCCACTAACTCTTGAAGATAAAACCTATAACCATACGCTATCCAAAGAGAGAATCAAGGTTGAGAATATTTTTGCCAAAGTAAAAACGTTTAAAATATTTTCAACAACCTATCGAAATCGACGCAAACGGTTTGGATTACGAATGAATTTGATTGCTGGAATGATCAACCGTGAACTAGGATTTTAGTTTCGCAGGAAGTCTATTAAAGAAATGCACAAAATTCTTCTAGATAATGTTAGAGGTAGTAGTAAAAATCCTGGTAATTTTAAGAGAAGTCAAAACTATATCGGTAGTGTATCCTCGATTTCATACACTCCTGTCCCCGCGGAAAAAACACCAGAATACATGTCTAATTTGGAGCAATATATCCATTATGATGACTTAGACTTATTGGTTCAGTCAGCAATTATCCATGCTCAATTTGAAATGATTCACCCTTTTGAAGACGGTAATGGACGAATTGGACGATTGCTTATACCACTATTCCTGTACTATCAGGAACTACTTTCTTATCCAACATTTTATATGAGTTCGTATTTTGAAAGAGATAGGTCTCTTTACATATCACACCTATCAAACATTTCAAAAGACAACAACTGGAAAGACTGGTTTGAGTATTACCTAGAAGGAGTGATATTGTCCGCAGAAGAGAGTACAAAAAAAGCTCAGGACATACTAAGCCTATATAACATTATGAAGGAACAAGTCATCCCTAAACTTAATTCTGTTTCAGGTATCCAGCTTCTTGACTTTATATTCTCGGCTCCAATCTTTAAGGCAGAACAAGTTAGTGAACACCTAAAAATTTCTAAGAGAACTACCTATACTTTACTAAATAAGTTAATTGATGAAGGTTATCTTTCAACAGATAATGCTCAAAGGAATAGAACCTACTATTGTCCTCAACTTCTTTCAATCGTTCAATAAGGTATCTCTTAATGAAGTAATGTTCACCTCTGCTTCACTTATTTCTTTTTTAGTGAAGCAAAAGTCATCTTTACTTCTCTTATCTATTTCTTAATGAAGCGAAACCTGTTTTGGCTTCACTTGTTTTTTATTATGTGAAGCAGAGTTGGATTTCGCTTCACTTAGCGACTGGTAAGTGACTTATCATTTATACTTTATTTTTATACTGAATAAAAGGAATTTTACCCATGCCCAAGAATAGGATAAACAATTTCATCAATATAGGAGGCTTAATCTTAGTAATCTCTTTTCTACTATTAGTCCTTGATATAGTTAATCTTCCAACGAAATTTGGTTTTAATATAAAGACTTTAAATATTGAAATTTGGAATATTTACGCTACGCTTTTAGGAAGCGGGTTAACTCTGTATGGTGTAATTATAACAATTAACAGTCAGTATGAGTCACAGATAGAGGATACTAAACGGATTGTAAAGCCTATGATTAATGTGTCACCTGTTGACGAGTATAGCTACAAGGATAAGTATATTCAATTTGACTTTATATTCCCCAAAGCATATCCAAACCTTTTAAGAAAGGATAATATTGACACTCCAAATGTCACCATCTCTCTGGAAAATCTTGGAACTAGAGAATTGTATAATTTATATATAGGAAATTTTGAAGCTACTTATTTTGATGATGGTGGCTATTATTATCAACTTAATCCAATTTTATATTCAAACCATAAGGTACAACTTAATCTTATGTTCTATGAAAAAAATGGTTATCTTAAAGAATTTAATCAGGAAGATAAATTTCATTTGCTCATTTCTCCTATCAAATTTTCAATCTATTTTCAGGATTGCTTGAATAATTGGTACGAACAATCGTTTAAATTACGTATTTTCCACCAAGTTCAAGCAGACAGGTCAGATGAAGAAAATTCACTAACAGTTAGTATTGAAAGAGTAGAGATATATTCTGCCCCTAAAGAAATTTCTCCCGATTCACTTCCGTGGATAACTAATCCAAGTAAGTTATGCCAGTTTGGGTGAATCACTAATAAAGCGACCACACTCTTATCCAATTTATTAGCAGTGAACTAAATTTTGTCTGATTTTTGTCTGATTAAAACTGATGCAAGGGCAAAATCACTCTATTTCATCAATAATTGAAAGATTTAAAAGCCCGTAAAATCAACGTTTCTGAACGTAACAAATATTGCTAAATCACACATTACGCTTACTGAAGTTAAATAAGGATTCAATACGAATCAATACAAAAGAAAAACGCTGATTTTAAGCGTTTTTTTCTTTATTCAGAATGCGATATATTGCACTGTATTTCAATTCAAACTCTACCTTTTTTCTTAATTGATTTTTGTTCATACTGAGCTAAGTCAACTTAACCATGATTAAATAATAACATTATATCTTGTCTAATACTTTTCCTGTAATTAATATACTCGGTTAATGTCATAATTGACAAATTTCCAGATTTATCTTCAACAATATACAAATCATTTAGATATTCATTGCTATTGTTATCGAGAATACTTTCTGCTTCGATAATTTTTTCTATAGAGTCTTGGGGTCCATAGTCAGAAATATCGCATGACACTTCTAAATATATTGTTCCTTTACCAGTATTAGATTTAATGGTCAGTTTAGCATCAAGTATAACTACATTCTTTTTTTATTTTAGAAATAATCTTAATAATAATATCTTTCAAAATATCTACACATAGAGCTATTTCAAGTTCATTTAAAAAGTCATTATTAACCAATATCTCGATAAAAGAATAGAACGAAGCATGAATCTGATTACCCCTAAGGAAAGCAACTTCAATATCATCACTTTTTGATCGTTCTTGAATTTCTAACTGCTCGTCATCTGTAAAAAGATCTGGAGCTTTAATTAGTATTTCCTTTGTTATAAATACCCTTCCTTAGATTAATTAAATAGAACTAATGTCTAATTATCAATATCAATACTCTATTCTTTCATGCCTGAAAACACTTCGATATGGTTCCCTAGTATTTTTATATCTACTGGAAGATTATCCGACTTATCTCCATCAACATCTGACTCTAACTTAACCTCTGAAGAAATCCTAATATTACGCGCTTTGATATATTCGATATTATCGTTACCTACTAGATCTCCTTTTAACAAATCTGGGATAGTCGATAGTTTAGAAATAATAGTTGCATCTTTTAAAATCAAGATATTTCCATATCCATCTGTATTTTCATCAAATAGTTTTTTGTCTGCATAGTAATTAGATAGAAGAACTAAGACCTGACTAGCTTCACCTTCATAATTGCCATTTTCGCTTTCAATACGAACATTAAATACATCGTCTTCCACAACGGACTTCATCGTATTGATTGCATATGCAAAGATACCGTACTTTGTTTTATCTTCAATATTAACGTTATGAATAGCTTCTGGTAAAGATCCAACACTAAAAATATAGCCAAAATAATTTTGATTAGCTTTTCCAATATCAATGGTTTTCGTAAAATTGAAATCAAGTTCTTCTATCGCTTGATCAATACTTTGGTTGATCTCTAAAAGCTTTGTGATTAGATTACCAGTTCCACCAGGAATAATACCAAGTTTTGGAATGTGATTTTTTTCAGCAATCCCTGAAATAACCTCATTTACAGTACCGTCTCCACCAAAAACAATTACTGCATCATATTTTTCTTTAGAGGCCCTTTCAGCAAATTGAGTTGCATCTTTAGCTTTTTGCGTAATCTTAGTTTCAACATAATCAAAGTACTTTTTAGCCTTATTCTCCAGGCTCTCTTTATAATCTAATGCTGTTTCTCCTCCAGAAGTTGGATTAATAATTATCATTACTTTTTTCATTGATATTTTCTCCTATGGACTACTAGTGACAATACTTTTCAACGGTTTCTTATGCTTATCAAATTAATATCTCACATTACTTGTTGTTATTTGAGGATTCTTTATACTTATCCTTTTCTATTTGTTGAAGATCATCATCATTTTTATATTGAATAATGTAGTCGACTAATTCTTTTTCAGTTAATCTATCATTTGTTAATTGTGAAACCTGAATCGAGATATTTTTCAAACCATATTCATTTTGTTTGTTAATGATACTTTGTAACTCAGATTCTGAAAGATACTTACCTGAAATGGTTAGCTTTAGTGTATTGTTTTCTTTACTATATTTCTTTTTCAAAATAGTATGGTTTTCAAATTGATCAGATAGATAATTATTGATAGACTCATTGATTAGCGTATCTCTAACTAAGGTAGTTGCAGAAGCTAAACTTGGAATAATAAGAACAAGCGAGACTAAAATTAATATTTTTCGCATTTTAGAGGCTTCACGATTATGTTTAAAATAAGGATTTTTAATCATCATCACATTAGTGCCAATATATGTAGCAATCATAATAAAACTGCAGTTAATGGAGAACAAATATGACGCCCCTATCATATACTCAAGATTTCCTGTGGCAATAGAATACCCCACGGTACAAACGGGTGGCATAAGAGCAGTTGCAATGGCGACACCAGGAACAATATTATTAGCTTCTTTCTTTCGTGCTCCAATAATGCCGGCTAATCCACCGACGAATGCGATTACAACGTCCCAAATTGTGGGCGAAGTTCTAGCAATAATTTCCGTACTTGCGTAAGAAATGGGCGAAAGTAAAAAATAAAGTGTAGAGGCTAAAAGGCTTACTGCAACTTGAATAAAAAGAACTTTAAACGATTTTTTGAGAAGTTTTGTATCTAATATTGCTAACGCAAAACCTACTCCAAGGATAGGTGTCATCAATGGAGAAATCAACATTGCCCCTATGATTGTTGGAATAGAATTCATATTCAAACCAATAGATGCAATCAATATCGCACACAATAAAGTGGTTAAGTCACTTTTTGATAAATCTAAATCCTCATAGATTTTGTCCCTAAATTCTATTAGAGAATAAAGTTTACCATCCTTCAAAACTTTTTCCATAACAGTACTCCCTCTTTGTTACTATAGTCAACTTTTTAAGAAGTTACTCAATACTGTTTGACCTCTTCTGAAAGGAAGGAATATCTTGAGGGAACAACTTTTTAAGCTCACTCTTTGACGACGTATCTAAATCATTGGTTATTATTATTGTAACTTCTTTACGTGGGCGTGTTTTATATTCTACTTTCAATTTGTAATCAGTTCACTACTCCATATTAATTTTAAATTCCTACTGAAAGTGATGCAGTGTTTGGTTTATTATTTATACTATTTTGTTAGATACTTACTATTTAAAGAAAAACGTGTAAGGGTTTACATGTCTCAATTATACATTTTATTTTTACTTTCGTCACTCGAACGTCTTAGGGATATTTTCTTTTGTGGCTAAAATGCTAATCAATCATATGAATGTAGCAGTTTAATCAAACTTTTTATTCATAAATCAATCCATTTAGAGGAAGTCCTAATAACAGTAGAAGTATGTGTAGATTTTTAATAAAAAAATGAGATAAGCGAAATTGTAAAACTATGCAACCGATTGCAAAGGCCAATGATGGTTTTCATGTCTATTTTTGTGTAAGCGCAAACATTTTCATTGACTTATCAATTTGATTAACTTATACTGTTATTAACAGGTATATACTAACATTAATCTTATGATTGTTAAGATTAATATAAAAAATGTTTTAGCTAAAATGTAACTCTTTAGATGGTTTGATTTTCCAAACAATCTAACTTTCCTCAATTTAGAAAGGGGGAGACATTATGCTTTGGGCTATTATTGTCGGAGGCTTTATAGGTTTTATTGCTGGTGGAATCACTAAAAAGGGAGGTTCCATGGGAATAATTGCCAATATCTTTGCAGGTTTAATTGGTTCATCTGTTGGACAGTCACTCTTCGGTTCTTGGGGACCTAGACTAGCTGGAATGGCCTTAGTTCCGTCAATTTTAGGGGCAGTTATTGTTGTTGCAGTAGTATCATTTTTCTTAGGGAAAAAAGAATAATTTTCAATATTTCGACAGGAAGACTCCAATCAACTAGCAAACTTAGTGCCGATAAATTAAAAAAGTGGTAAACATGGACTAGCTAATGGTTTATCAGCAAATAAAGATAACGTTAGTGAGGGTGTTCAAGCTGTTTATGACTCGACTTCAACACAAAAGCTATAATTTAACTTATCTTTTTATACTCAAAAATTTGAATGTATTGTTTAAGAGCGTTCATATTTAAAAATCTTTATGTCCAAAGGAGGATAATATTATGTCAGTAGAAGAAAAACTCAACCAAGCTAAAGGCGCATTTAAAGAAGGTGTCGGAAAAGTAACTGGTGATAAAAAAACAGAAAAAGAAGGTGCTGCGGAAAAAGCAGTCTCAAAAGTGAAAGAAGTTGCCGAAGATGCCAAAGATGCTGTTGAAGGAGCTATCGAAGGTGTGAAAAATATGATTAAAAAGGACGATAAATAATTAAATAGTCAATTGATTTTTCACATAAAAGCTACAAAAGCTACTCTACAAAAAATAGAGTTGTCATATTCTACTCCTAATTACTCACTTATAAGATTACTTTCAAATAACTACAAATCGATATTCTTATAATATTATTCAGTTGAAAAATCAACTTTCTTTAGATTAATTCAAATTCCTTTTTAACTCCATATACATATTCTTTCTAATAGTAAAAGCACTCTAATTTCTATAGTTTTATCCAAGCTATAGACGCTAGAGTGTTTTTTATAACATTTTGAAGAATTATTTAATGATCGGGGAGATTTGTATTTATCTAGTGTCTATAAAAATCAGCAAAGTATAAGTGCTGACGTCATCCCGAATAGGGAATGGTAAACGCTTGCATTACTTGTGAACATTTTCACTACCTAAACATCACATTTTCAGTGAATTACTTGATTTTCATAAGTATTAGTTTTATAATCAAAGTATAGAAAACGCTTTCAAAAACATCTCCGAGTTTTTGTCCTACTTGAAGTGGTTCGGCTAACAGCCGACTTCCATTCTAGAAAGGAGTATTGTTTTGAGTCAATGTGATATTCTCATTATAGGGGCAGGTCCTGGTGGTTATGTTGCTGCTGAAGAAGCTGCCCGTTTAGGTAAAAAGGTAACTGTCATTGAGAAAAACTCCATAGGTGGCACCTGTTTGAACGTTGGCTGTATCCCATCCAAAGCCTATCTTGAACATGCCCATTGGCTATTAGCTGCTAAAGAAGCCTCTCAGTATGGAGTGACAGTTTTAAATGATAATCTTGATTTTCAAAAACTTGTTGCTCGCAAAGATCAAGTCGTAGCAACACTACAGTCTGGTATTCAATCAAGTTTTAAACAATTAGGGATCACCTATATTGAAGGTGAGGCAGCTTATATTTCTGATAAAACCTTCCAAGTTAATGGTGAAAGAGTCTCAGGTAAGTCTGTTATTTTGGCGACGGGGAGTCATCCATTTATTCCTCCTATTCCTGGTATTAACGATGTTGACTACTTGACAACAGATAACTTTTTCAACTTAAAGGAACTTCCTCAACGTTTGCTTATCATTGGTGGAGGTATTATTTCCGTTGAGTTAGCTTTTGCCATGGCTCCACTTGGTGTGGATGTGACAGTGATAGAGGTTGCACCAACAATTTTAGCAACTGAAGATGATGAAGCACGTTCCATTATTAGAGAAAAGATGGAACAACTTGGAATTACCATTCTGGAGGGAGTTAGCATAGATAGGGTTAAAGAAAATGCTGTAATTTTAGCAGATGGGAAGTCCTACTCTTATGATAACTTACTTGTAGCAACAGGGCGTAAGCCAAATATTGAGTTAGCCCAAATGATGGGCTTGGAGCTGACCGAAAAAGGCTTTATTAAGGTAGATAGTTATTACGAGTCATCTCAATCAGGTGTTTATGCGATTGGGGATTTGATTCCTGGATATATGTTAGCTCATGTTGCTAGTAGCGAGGGAATCAAAGCTGTTCGAGCCATTTGTCGTCAGGCTGAGGAACCGGTTGATAATTCAAGTGTTCCACGGTCGCTCTTTACAACACCAGAGATTGCTTCCTTTGGCTTGTCAGAAGAGGAGGCTGTACAACAAGGATATGATATATCAGTTGGTCAACTTCCTTATGTTTATAATGGTCGAGCCATTGCGTCTAATTCAGCAAAAGGTTTTGTTAAAATTGTCTCCGAAAAACGCTATCACCTACTATTAGGTGCCGTTATCGTTGGTCCACATGCAACTGATATTCTACAATCCTTGATTGTCTTGAAAGATGCTGAAGGAACACTTGATCAGCTTGATAAGACAATTTTTGCACATCCAACAATTTCTGAGTTGGTTCAGGAAGTTGCAAGACTGATTTTAAGGTCCTAAGGTCGATGGATAGGTTTAGCACAGCCATTCTCATTTTTCAATCTATATATCTGTCAATAATATTTGTTTTTTATAAAGCTCTCTATAGAAGGAGGAAACAATATGACACATTATCAAGAATTGCCACAAGCCCTAATGAAAGAAAAACATCAGGGACAAACCTTAACCAAGGAAGAAGTTAAGGTTCAAACTGCCCATGATCTTGGTGTGGAAAATGTTTCAAAAGAAGAGGCTAAATCCATGTATAAGACTATGTGGGATATTCGAAATTTTGAAGAAAATGCACGACATTTCTTTTCAATCGGTCAAATTCCAGGATTTGTTCACCTTTACTCAGGTGAGGAAGCTATTGCGACTGGGGTATGTGCTAACCTGACTGATAAAGACTACATTACTAGCACACATCGAGGACATGGACACTGTGTGGCTAAAGGTGGAGACCTTAAAAAAATGATGGCTGAAATCTTTGGTAAGTCTACTGGGCTTGGTAAAGGTAAGGGTGGCTCTATGCATATCGCTGACTTGGATAAAGGAATCCTTGGTGCTAATGGTATGGTAGGCGGAGGCTTTGGTCTTGCGACGGGTGCTGCTATGCGCAACAAATATCTAAAGACTGATGATGTTGCTGTATGTTTCTTTGGTGATGGTGCTGCCAATGAAGGTAATTTTCATGAGTGCTTAAACATGGCCTCTATTTGGAATCTACCTGTGGTATTTGTAAATGAAAACAACCTTTTTGCAGAATCAACACCACAATGGTATTCATCAGGTTCTCCAACAATTGCTGAACGTGCACAAGCTTACAATATGCCTGGAGTTCGCGTTAATGGTAAGGACTTATTTGCTGTTTATCAAGTGGCTAAGGAGGCCATTGAACGTGCGCGTCGTGGAGATGGTCCAACGTTAATTGAAGCTATTACTTATCGTAACCATGGCCATTTCGAAGGAGATGAGCAAAAATACAAAGCACCAGATGGAATTGAAAAAGAATGGGCAGATGTGGATGCCTTGGAAGTATTTCGTGATCTGGTAACTGAAAAGGGTATCCTTAGCCAAGATGAATTGGATGAGATTGTTGCCCAATCACAAAAAGATGTTGAAGATGCAATCCACTTTGCTCAAGAGAGCCCAATTCCAAAAGAAGAAGCTCTCTACGAAGACGTATTTGCAGACTGATTGAGGAGGATTCATAATGACTAGAGAAACATTATTTATGAAAGCCATCAATGAAGGGCTCGATCAAGCCATGGAAAGAGACGAGCGAGTTGTTCTCCTAGGAGAGGATATCTCAGGTGGTGTTAATGTTGAACACTTAGAAAATAATAACGAGGATGCCTGGGGCGGTGTCATGGGGATTACACGAGGACTGATGCCGAAATATGGCAGGGAACGTGTTATTGATACTCCGATTTCTGAGCACGGCTATTTATCAGCTTCGGTGGGGATGGCGCTTACGGGACTAAGACCTGTACCAGAGTTGATGTTTAATGATTTTATTGGATTCTGTTTTGATGCCCTATTAGGACAGGCATCTAAGATGCGTTACATGTTTGGCGGTAAAGCTAAAGTTCCGATGGTTGTTCGTACTATGCACGGGGCAGGTGCTTCAGCTGCTGCGCAACACTCTGGATCCTATTACGGTTTATTTGGATCGATCCCTGGTATTAAGGTGGTCGTTCCTGCTACCCCTTATGATGCCAAAGGATTACTATTGGCGTCAATTGAAGATGATAATGTTGTTATCTTTTCTGAGGACAAAACCCTCTATGGCTTAAAAGGGGAAGTGCCAGAAGAATACTATACTGTACCAATTGGTAAGGCTGCCGTTCGTAGAGAAGGTAAGGATTTAACAATTGTGACAATTGGTAAGATGTTGTATGTAGCTTATGAGGTCGCAGATCGTTTAGCAAAAGACAATATTTCTGTAGAAGTGATTGATCTTCGTACAGTCGCTCCATGGGATGAAGAAACAGTGTTAAATTCCGTGAAGAAAACGGGTCGTTTGATTATTGTGGATGAGGCAAACCCGCATAACAATACTGCAACTGATATTGCATCTGTAGTTTCAGATAAAGCTTTTGATTATCTTGATGGACCAGTGAAATGTGTTTGTGCACCAAATACTCCTGTTCCATTTGCGACAAACTTAGAACAAGCCTATATCCCGGATGCGGATAAGGTTTTGAAAGTAGCTGATGAATTGATTCAGGACTTGAAAGGATAGGAGGGCGCTTATGGCAACAGAAATTTTAATGCCCAAGCTCGGCCTAACCATGACTGAAGGACTCATTCAAAAGTGGTTGGTCCAAGTTGGTGATACGGTAACAAGTGGTCAGCCTTTATTGGAAATTAGTTCTGAAAAATTGACTAGTGAAGTCGAATCCCCTGCTTCTGGGGTTGTTCTAGACATTGTGCATGGTGAAGGTGCTACAGTTAAATGTAAGGAAGTTGTTGGATGGGTTGGCCAAGAAGGAGAAAATGTAGGAACCCAAGAAGATCCTGCACAAGAGGAAGCTCCAACTGAAGTCGCTAAAGATCCAACACCGTCTAGTCCTAAATCTACTACAGCACCTATAGCTCGTACTAGTGGGGAACGAATTTTCATTACACCGGTGGCTCGTAAGATGGCTGCTGAGAAAGGCTATGATATCTCCCTTATTAAAGGTACTGGTGGAAATGGTCGTATTACAAGACGTGATGTAGAAGCTTACCAACCAAGTCTTGTTGTTGATAAGGTCGTTGAACCTCTACCACAAGATATGACCTCAGGTCAATACGGTGAGGGACTCCAAGGCATGCGTAAGATTATTGCCGAACGTATGATGAACAGTCTTCATTCTTCTGCTCAAGTGACACTCCATCGTAAGGCTGATTTAACTGAACTTTTGAAATTCCGTAAAGAACTTAAGGCCAAGGTCCATACTCCACTTGAAAATGGTGAACTAGGTATCACAACTCTATTAACTAAAGCAGTAACCAAAGCTTTGAGAGATTTTCCAGCTTTGAATGCTTGGTATGGCGGCGGCATTCATCAGATTCAAGAACGCATTCATATTGGTATGGCAACAGCTTTGGATGATGGTTTGGTTGTCCCTGTGATTCGAGACGCAGACCGTATGACTTTAGCAGATCTTGGTCAAAGCATTAAGACTCTGGCTAATCAAGCTCGAAAAGGTACACTTCCATCTGACCTATATAGTGGTTCTACTTTCTCAATTACGAACCTAGGAGGGCCAGGTGTAGAATACTTCACACCAATCCTTAACTCCCCAGAGGTGGCAATTCTTGGAGTAGGAGCAACTCAACAAGCTTTAGCATTTAATGAGGAGGGAGAGGTTGTTCAAAAAGACTATCTTCCATTGAGTCTGAGCTTCGACCATCAAATCATCGATGGCCTTCCAGCAGCTGAATTTTTAGCACAAGTTATATCTTATCTTGAAGACCCGTATCTCCTTATTTTCTAACAGAATTATCCATTTGTAAGATGCAATTGTGGACGAATAGGGCTTACTAGAGGTATAAAAGTAAAGTAATTGTTGATGTTCCGCAACCTAGTATGAAGAAAAGACAAAATTAGTCTTCTCTTTTCGTGTTGCTAAGGGGGAGAGCTTTTCTTAAGTCAAGTGGGAATTTGTCTATCAATTTCCTAATGTCTTTTAATAACAATATACAAAACCCATTTGTGATTTTGCCTTTCTTCAATCTTTGAAAAGCCAATACTTGTTAATAACTGACTCAATTCAGAACTTGTTCCATAATCTGTCATATGATACTTAATTTTTTCTTTTTCGGAAGCAATAATCAGAGTGGAAGGATTGGACATGACTCGATAGATTTCCTGAAAGCTTTGTTTTAAATCTTTCCAGAAAATATGGGTCTGAATGGCAAAGACAAGATCAAAATAATGATTTTGGTAGGGAAGGTTTTCGACATTTCCAACCATCAGCTGGACACTATCATTTTCTATTGACTTTAAAAGCATCCGTTTAGCAGTTTGATAAGACTCCTTGGAAATATCAATGCCATGAATGTCAAGATTTTTATCTAAAGCAAGTAGGTTTTTGATAGTGCTACCACCGCCATAACCGACTTCTAAAATACGACTATTGTTAGGGATAGTGGTTTGTTTTATTGCCCAAAGGCTGAGTTCCTTAAAGTAGGACGACCAGATGTTGGTAATCACTCGGCCAACAAGACCACTCGGATTTATAGATTGCTTTATAAGATATTGAATGAGCATGTTCCCTCCCATTTTTGAAAATAAAGTTTGAAATATAGATGGTTTAAATTCAAACTTTATTATAGAGAAAGCTAGTAAGAATAGCAAGGAAAATTGAAATATATACTCATATATTTCAAACTTATGCTACAATTGATAATAACAGAGGTATTCACATGAATCAATATCAAAAGACGACTGAGAAAAAGAAGCAAGCAATTATTCAAGCAGCTTTGTGTTTGTTTAAAGACAAAGGTTTTAAGGAAACGAGTATAAAATCTATTGCAGAGGCAGCAGGAGTATCTCCTGTTTCTATCTACAATTATTTCGGGAGCAAAGATAACTTGGTAACTCTCTGTGTTAATGACTTGTTTGAAGAAATAACCCAGCAAGCCGAGGATATTTTAAAAAGTAATCTAGCTTTTAATACAAAATTAGACCAGGCTTTAGACCTATGTCAGGAGAAAATGAGTCAGCAAATCTCGGACTATTTTCAAGATAAAATGGTGGAAGATTCTGTTTTCTCAACTCTCCTAACGAAAGCAATCACTGCAAAAAAACGTGACATCTATCGTGCTTATATTCATCTCGGAAAAGCAGAGGGCCTTATTGCTGAAGACCTATCGACAGAGCTTATCTTAAATGTCATGGATGCTCTTAATGGTATGGGAAATCAATTAGCCCATAGTGACAATTTAGAGACAGAGGTTGAGCAAATTCATCAGATCTTTTTGTACGGTATTTTAGGAAAAAAGAAATCATGATTCTCCTAATTCTATTATTGTTCACAGTTAGCAACATCCCATCCTAATCAGTTGTATATTCTCATGCATGGGTGTAAAATTTACTATATAAAGATAAAGAGGAGCAAGTTATGGAATTAAAAGATTTTACAGAAAAAGAACAAAAGCAAATCGAAAAAGGTTTGAGCACAGCTGAGATTTCTGATAAGGAAGCGGCTAAGAAGTTGCTCGCTCTCGTACCACAAGAATGGATTAAACGCATTCCTTTCTTTGTCAGAGGGCATGCGACGACTAAGACAGTCGAGCGTGTAGCCAAGCAATATCCTGAACTTTATGCAGCGGCTAAGCGCCAAGGGGACCTTCCTGAAAAAGAGAGAGAAGAGTTACGTAAGATTATGACAGACATCTTTGAAGAAAAGATGAACAAACACAAGATTAAATAAGATTTTTAAAGACAATGTGTTTATTTCTACAATTACGAATCAACCTTCCATAAAAAAGAGATACTGTCAATTTTACCATCCCGTTACGGAGAAAAAATGAGCAAATTTATTTCAAAACAATCAGTCGCTATCTGGTATGTACTGTCTGCCCTCTTTGCTACATATATAGTAGGGCAAGTTATCCTATGGTGTTTCCCAGACAGGAGTAGTCTGGGTGCCTCACTACTGTTTATCTTAATGAACTGTGTTCCCCTGATTATGGCGGCTGTCTTTTCTCTTGTGTTGAGTGAAGTCAAATCCTTGGGTGAATTCTTCAAAAAGGTCTTTCTTCAAAAAGAAAGTCCCCTGTCCTGGATTCTAGCTCTCTTCATTCCAGTCATCTACTATGGAACCTCATTCTTTCTCAGGAATGTTAGCTTTACTGGGAACACCCTCTTGGCCTTCTTACTATATTTTCCCTGGACCTTTTTATATGGGGGGCTGGAAGAAGTAGGTTGGCGTTGGTTTTTACAAGAACATCTTTACTTTAGTAAGCACTTTATACCTAAAATGATGGTTCTTTCCCTTGTCTGGTTCCTCTGGCATATCCCTATCTATCAACTCCCTTGGATTACAGCAGGTTCGTCTAACTATCTCATTTTTTACCTGATGATTTTAGGAAATACTTTTCTATTTGGAGCTCTCAAAGAGTATTCGAAAGGAGCTGCTCCTTGTATCCTCGCTCACATGCTGATCGATAGTCTGGCTGTCCTTATGCTGGTTCAGAGCTCTCTTACTCAGATTATCCTTCTGGTTATTTTCGAAATCCTACTAGCCTCTTGGCTGGTGGCGGTACGAAAATCATAGAAATAGAGTTGAACCTCCCACTGAATTTCGGTGGGAGCTTTTCTTTCCTATCTGTTGATATAATGACACAGTTTCATTTTTAGGAGGTGACTCGTTTGGCCAAGGATACATTTCATCATCAAAAGGCTGAAAAAGAGAGAGAAGAGCTCCGTAAAATCATGACAGACATCTTTGAAGAAAAAATGAATAAACACAAGATTAAGTAATGTTGTATCAAAAGAGGTATAAGTCTACAAACTTATACCTCTTTCATATCTTTACTTCTTACTTGATTTGGATAGGGTGATGGCAACCATTGTCGCACACAGGAAAAAGGCTGCTAGTAAACCTTTTGTAGTCGTGGTCATAAAGGGTTTATCAAAGACATAATAGTTATAGACAGAAAATCCCAGTCCAATAAGAGTTACAATAATCGACACAACAAATAGCGTCATCCATAATCTTCTTTGAGTCATCGTCAACCTCCTGTTTGTATTCGTTTTCTTTCTGCCTATAGTATAACATAAAAAACCTTAGCTAAATTCCAGAGAGTGGATTGGCTAAGGTTTTTCATATTATTTCGTCAAGACAACCGTATCGTTTGGATCACGGTCATCATCTTCAATAGTCAGCTGATTGCCGTCGAGTTTGTAGAATTTGGTATCATCACCAATCGTTAGACTTTGATTGTCAGGGTTAACTGTTACAGACTTGCTTTCCTTCTCGCCATCTGCTTCGTCCTCTTCCCAAGTTCCAGTATTTCCAGAGATGGTAAGAGTAATACGATCATTTTCATCAGTTCCTTTATAGGTGCCATCTAGCCCTTCAGTCTGTTTAGAAACTTCAGAACTTTGTGAAGATGAAACCTTACTTGAACTTTGTTGGGTGCTAGCAGAGCTTTCAGGTGTTTGAGCTTTCTGGTTTGAGCAGGCTGCTAAAAGACCAAGAACTGCCATAGAGGCAAGAGAAAGTGTGAGTTTTTTGGACAATGTCATAGGCTTTGTCTCCTTTCTTTGATACCTTAAGTATAGCAAACGCTTACAAACAAACCAAGCAAAAGCCCTTTTCTGAAAATAGTTGAAAATCACTCTTCAAATTCTCAAAGGCATAATCTATTATCCCCATTTAAACTATGCTATACTGATAAAAAGCAAGAAGGAAGGTTCCTAATGACAACTACCAATCCACGTCGCCAGTGCGAGCGACTTTGGGCAGCCAATAAGTATCTGGTGCTCAGCCATTCAAACAAGATTTACCTAGAAATCCGTAACTATCTCAAGAATGATGAGGTTAGTTTGGATCAGGTTCAGGCCTACATTGATCAAGCACTTGACCTTCCTGAAAATCCTGGTCAGGTCGTCAATGCCTTTCAACATATCTGGGGGTATTTTAAGAAAAAGGCGACTGCCAGCGAGAAGGAAATGTTTATGGCCCAACTGGAAAGCTATGCGACAGGTCGAATTCCTCAGATGTGTTTGGTGGCATCCGTCAAAGAGCTCCTCATCAAGTACCCAAATCGCTATCTGGAGGAGTCAACCTTAATTAATGGGGGTTCAAAATGAGACTATGGCATCAAGCCTTGATTTCAAAACTACCCCGTCAGCAATTATTAGGGCAGCACCGAGAATGTTGTGCCCTTCGTGGTAAGGGATGGCAACGCAAACATGCGACGGTTAACTATGTTTTTGATTATTCACCGTATCGCTTGTTTAAGTACCATGAGCTTATTATGCAAGAAATGACGGAACGTGGCTATCGTGTTAGCCCAGAGTGGTTGGACAAGGAGTATCGAGGCAAGCAGATGCCAGCCTACGATAAGTTTGAAGTGGAGAAGCTACCAGTCATCATTTACCCAGAGCATGATGCTGCCTATTTACAGGAATGTCTGGACAATCTCAAGCAAAAAGGAATCATCATCTAAAGGAGAAGAACGATGCATTTGTTTAAGTGGCTTGCACCTAAAAAGAAAGCAGCAGAAGGCCTTGTCATGCGTATTTCGACAGCTGATCAGGTGGACTATGCGACGATTACAAACCCAAGTGACAGTGATATCTGGGATGCCTTGGTGCAACTTCCAGTATCCTACGATAGTCTCTATCTTACATATGGAGATAAAAAGTCAATGAGCTTTATCTTTGTTGAGTACGAGGATGACCAGTACCGTTTGGAACACGACACACCTGAGCTAGGATTAGAATTGACCAATGTCGCGCGTGTATCCCAACAAGTTGCCAGAGACATCCTTATTCGCTTTTCGAAAGAGCACACAGTGATTTTGGATGACTACTGGAAGCAAGAGAAAGTAAGGTAGGCCTATGGCATACCTTACCCCAGCAACCAGACGTAAGAGACTAAAAGGCTTTTGCTTAATCATTGAAATCATTTGTCTGATTCATTTTGCAATCATTGTCCCGCGAGACCGAGTCTTTACGCCTGAAAAATGGGCTCAAACCCCAGCTCCTATGCGACACAAACTCATGTGGAGCTTTCACCGTCAGTATCAGCTTGAGGGCATGACGAGAGAAGAAGTGGAGAAGCTCTTGGGCAAGGGTGACGATCTTCAAGGAAGTGTTGAGTACAAGTTGAAGGACGATTGGATTGGTAGTTGGCGTGTTTACCATATTGACTATAAGCAAGACCGTGTGATTCGTGCCAAAGAAACGTGGCAAGACTGGTGAAAATGGGCTTTTTCTTCCCCTAAAAGTAGTATAATCAAGGTGTAAAGGTAATCGTTTTCAAAAGAACGAAGCTGTCTTTTGATTAGAAATGGAGGACAAACTTATGACCCTATTTATGTCTAAACTTATGAGCGGTATTATGGAACTGCTCATAGTCTCTGTCATTCCTTTTATCACTTGGTTAATTTGGAGCAGGAAAAAGGTCGGTTTCTTTGACTGGATTGGGTTGAAGAAAGTTCAAACCCAGCAGAAGAGGCGATTACTACTGACCATTTTGGGTATTAGTCTACTTTTTCTTCTTTTTTCGATTGTGGTCTTTAGTTGGTTTGACTCTAGCCAAACGGCCACAGCAGATTTTTCTGGAAATGGAATTGGAGCTCTTCCTGCTATTCTAGCCTATGCTATCTTAGGGACTGCCTTGCCAGAAGAAATCTTCTTTAGAGGTTTTCTATTAAAAAGGATGCAAGGAAAACTAGGATTTCTAGGAGCAAATCTGGTTCAGTCTCTCTTATTTGGTCTCATCCATGCACTTATGTTTATGCAACTAACTGGTTACCTTAAGGCTTTTGCCATTTTGGTCTTTATCAGTCTCATAGCTTACGTTTTTGGTGCTATCAATGAGAAAAAAGCAAGTGGGTCCATTCTTCCAAGTGTCTTTATCCACGCCTTGGCCAATACGGTTGTAGGGTTGCTCTTTGCCTTCTCCCTCATTTAGATAAAATTATATAGAAGAAAGTTATCATGGATGAATTAAAAGATATCAAACTTAAAAACTATCAGTACCTAAATGAGGTCGCTATCAAGGGGAAGACGCTTTTCACGGGCTCCTCTCTCATGGAGCTTTTTCCCATTTGTGAAATCGCTAGGAGTAGAGGTATCGACGATATCATCTACAATCGAGGCATCAGTGGTTTGAATACGGATGAATTTCTCCAGCATCTCCATCCCCTGCTTTTGGATCTGCAACCGAGTAAGGTTTTCATCAATATCGGTACCAATGACATGACCGAGGAGCCTTATGGAGATCAGTGGTTCCAACATATGACGGCAAATATCAGCCAAATTCTGGAGCAAACACTTGCTATTTTGCCCCATACCAAGATTTACCTCATGGCTTTTTACCCAGCCAATCTTCATCTGCCTTGGCAGACCAAGGCTTCAATTCAGTGGATGAAACTGCGGACTCCTGAAAATCTTGACCGCTGTAACCAGGCTCTTGAGGAAATCGCCAAAACCTATGGCTGCCACTTTATTAATTGTAATGCTGAGCTGGTCAATGATAGAAAAGAGCAGAAGGCTGAGCACACCTATGACGGCGTCCACCTTTATGCCAATGCTTACTTAGAAGTCTTTGAAGTTCTGGAGCCATATCTCCTGCATTAAGAAAATATGAGAGAATTTCCAGTTCTTACTCGCTTTTTTCCCTTGATTACAGTACAATAGACGTCAAAAGTGAAAAATTGAAATGAGGTATCCCTATGTGGAAATGGTTTAAACGACTCATTGTCCTCGTCATTGTGCTCTTTTTTGCAGTGGCGGCTCTACTTATTCCGGACAAGATTGATAGTCAGGACCAATTAAAAAATGTATCAACACAAACCTCCCTTGCTGATTTAGCCCAGGCTGGTATTGGTGGGGCGTCCCTTTCATCAGGCGGAGTTTCAACTGAGATTAATCTTGACAGTAATCAGTTTCGTCAAATCCTAAAAGCAAGCATGGCTGATTCTAATGACGAGACCTTGCAAAACAGTAGCGTAGAGTTGAATGATTCCTATCTAACAGCTAAGGTTCCCGTATCTCTTGGGCCTATCGAATCAACATTCAGCCTTGATTTCACTGTCAGCACCAACAAGGAAGTTATCCTACTGGACTTGGCAGGTGCCCACCTGGGTCGCCTTCCAGTTCCAAAATCACTGGTTCTGCCTTACCTCAAGAAGAGCATTGCCCAGTCCAGCAGTGGTGTTCAAATGGTTAATGACCAAATTCAGCTCAAGCTTCCAGAAATCGGCTATGAAATTGAGCAAGCCTCTGTGACCAATAGCAAGATGAAGGTTAAACTTAACATTCCGATTTCCTTGCCAACAAGTTGGTAATACATAATGAATCTTTCAAAACAAGTCCATAGTCTGGACTTGTTTTTTGATACCTTCACTTCTAAACTAAGAAAGTTAAAAAATTCTTGAAATAATAGCTTTAAATCCCTCACTCCCCTAGAAAATGAGCTTTTCCTATGCTATCATAAGATTGTAAAATTGATAAGCGTCTGACACTCATTGAAAAAGAGTTATTTCACTGAGTTAAAGAGTTTTAGGATAGTAGTTAGGAGGAAAAAATGGACGCTTTAAAATATATCACACCCAAATTTTTCACTACCATCAGGAATTATTCTAAGGGCCAGTTCATCAAGGACCTGATTGCAGGAGTTATCGTGGCTATCATTGCTCTCCCCTTGTCGATTGCTCTTGCCATTGCCTCTGGTGTTAATCCCGAACAAGGTCTTTATACAGCAGTTGTTGCAGGCTTTTTTATTTCCTTTTTAGGAGGTAGTCGGGTTCAGATTGGTGGACCTACCGCAGCCTTCGTTGTCATCATCTATGGTATCATTGCCCAGTATGGTATGGCTGGTTTGACCCTTGCCACGCTCATGGCGGGACTCATGCTTATTATCATGGGGCTCCTGCGTTTTGGTGACCTGATCAAGTTCATTCCCAAAACCATCACACTTGGTTTTACCTTGGGGATAGCTGTTGGGATTGTGGCTGGACAGGTTAAAGATTTCCTGGGCCTTGAGATGAAGTCCGTGCCAGCTGAGTTCTTAGAAAAACTTCTAGCTTATGGGAAGCATCTTTCAAGTATTAGTTGGGCTACACTTGCAATTGGTATCTTGGCCCTAGTCATTCAAATCTTTTGGCCACGCCTTTCTCAGAAAATTCCGGGGTCTTTGGTCGCAATTATTGTGACCACAGCCATCGTAGCTTTTGGTCATCTCCCAGTCAAAACCATCGGTGATCTTTACACCATCAAAGCAGGACTTCCAAGTTTCACAGTTCCTGACCTATCATTTTCTTTGATTCGTCAAATGATGTCGCCAGCCTTCACCATTGCCATACTAGCAGCCATTGAATCCCTACTTTCTTGCGTTGTTTCAGACGGGATGATTGGTGGTAATCATCGCTCTAATGCTGAATTGATTGGCCAAGGTGTTGGGAATATCATGTCAGCCCTCTTTGGCGGGATTCCTGCAACGGGTGCCATCGCCCGTACCGCAGCCAATGTCAAAAATGGAGGACGGACACCAGTAGCGGGGATGGTTCATGCCCTTACCTTGCTTCTGATTTTACTCTTTCTCATGCCTTATGCCTCATTGATTCCTATGACCTGTTTGGCCTCAATCCTAATGATTGTCGGTTATAACATGAGCGGTTGGCGTACTGTCGTTCGTATGATTCAACGTGCTCCTAAGAGTGACGTAGCAGTCCTTATCGTAACCTTTATCTTAACCGTTTTCTTTGACCTAGTGGTTGCCATCGAATTTGGTATGGTCCTAGCAGCCTTCCTCTTCCTCAAACGCATGTCAGACGTGGCTCAAATTCGTCAGTGGGTGGAGAAGGAAAATCTGGACGATCCAGTTTTGTCCGAGGACAGCGACTTGAAACAAGTCCCTAAAAATGCAGTCGTATATGAAATCTTCGGTGCCCTCTTCTTTGGTGCAGCCAATAATTTCTTGAATGTTATCAATGACGACGGTAAGAATGTCCTTATCCTACGCATGCGCAACGTTCCAGCCATGGATATCTCTGGTCTGGATGCTCTTGAGGAAACGCTTGCTATCTGCCAAAAACGTGGCATGACCTTGCTTCTTTCTCACGTTAACGCCCAACCCTACCGAGTTCTTGAAAAATCAGGCTTCATCCAGACTATCGGACCAGATAATATCTGCGAGTCGACGGACCAAGCCCTTGAAAAAGCAGTAGCCCTAGCAAAAGAAGGCTAGACAAATCCATTTTGCACAAGAAGAAAAAGCCAGTTCAACTGAACTTGGCTTTTTAAAATAATAACAGTGCTAACAAAATAATGTTGTGAATTTTCAGATATTATTGTAAAATATTAGAAAAAAAGCATAAGGAGATTCTTAAATGAGCGACTTAGTTTTAGGACTTGATATCGGTATAGGTTCTGTTGGTGTAGGTATCCTTAATAAAGTGACGGGAGAAATTATCCATAAGAATTCACGCATTTTCCCAGCAGCCCAAGCGGAAAATAATGTAGAACGTAGAACAAATCGTCAAGGGAGACGATTGACACGACGAAAAAAACATCGTAGAGTTCGTTTAAATCATTTATTTGAAGAAAGTGGCTTAATCACTGATTTTTCAAAGGTATCAATCAATCTTAACCCATATCAATTACGAGTTAAGGGCTTGATCGATGAATTGTCTAATGAAGAATTATTTATCGCTCTTAAAAATATGGTGAAACACCGTGGGATTAGTTACCTCGATGATGCCAGTGATGACGGAAATTCATCAGTAGGAGACTATGCACAAATTATTAAGGAAAATAGTAAACAATTAGAAACTAAGACACCGGGACAGATTCAGTTGGAACGCTACCAAAAATATGGTCAATTACGTGGTGATTTTACTGTTGAGGAAGATGGAAAAAAACATCGCTTAATTAATGTCTTTCCAACATCAGCTTATCGTGCAGAAGCGCTAAGAATACTACAAACCCAACAAGAATTTAATCCACAGATTACAGATGAATTTATTAATCGTTATCTCGAAATTTTAACTGGAAAACGTAAATATTATCACGGACCAGGTAATGAAAAGTCACGGACTGATTATGGAAGGTATACTACTAAGAAAGATTCTGAAGATGAGTACATAACTTTAGACAATATTTTTGGTATCCTAATCGGGAAATGTACATTTTATCCAGAAGAGTATAGAGCAGCAAAAGCATCTTACACGGCTCAAGAATTCAATTTGCTAAATGATTTGAACAATCTAACCGTTCCAACAGAAACCAAGAAGTTGAGCGAAGAACAGAAGAATCAAATCATTAATTATGTCAAAAATGAAAAGGCAATTGGTCCAGCGAAACTCTTTAAATATATCGCTAAGCTACTTTCTTGTGATGTTGCGGATATCAAGGGATACCGTATCGACAAATCAGATAAGGCTGAAATCCATACTTTTGAAGCCTATCGAAAAATGAAGACACTTGAAACCCTTGATGTTAAGAAAATGGCAAGAGAGGAACTTGATAAATTAGCCTATGTCTTAACATTAAATACGGAGAAGGAAGGTATCCAAGAAGCGATAGAGCATGAGTTTGCTGATGGGACCTTTAGTCAGGAGCAAGTTGACGAATTGGTTCAATTCCGCAAAGCAAATAGTTCCATTTTTGGAAAAGGCTGGCATAATTTTTCTGTCAAACTGATGATGGAATTAATCCCAGAATTATATGCGACGTCAGAAGAGCAAATGACTATCCTGAAACGACTTGGAAAACAAAAAACGACTTCGTCATCGAATAAAACAAAATATATAGATGAGAGACTACTAACTGAAGAAATCTATAATCCTGTTGTTGCTAAGTCTGTTCGACAAGCTATAAAAATAGTAAATGCAGCAATCAAAGAGTATGGTGATTTTGACAATATTGTCATCGAAATGGCCCGAGAAACGAATGAAGATGATGAAAAGAAAGCTATTCAAAAGATTCAAAAAGCCAACAAAGATGAAAAAGATGCAGCAATGCTTAAGGCTGCCAACCAATATAATGGAAAGGCTGAATTACCACATAGTGTTTTCCACGGTCATAAGCAATTAGCGACTAAAATCCGACTTTGGCATCAGCAAGGAGAACGTTGCCTTTATACTGGTAAGACAATTTCAATCCATGATTTGATAAATAATCCTAATCAGTTTGAAATAGATCATATTTTACCTCTTTCGATCACCTTCGATGATAGCCTTGCCAATAAGGTTTTGGTTTATGCAACTGCTAACCAAGAAAAAGGACAACGAACACCTTACCAGGCTTTAGATAGTATGGATGATGCATGGTCTTTCCGTGAATTAAAAGCCTTTGTCCGTGAGTCAAAAGCACTTTCAAACAAGAAAAAAGAGTACCTTCTTACGGAAGAGGATATTTCAAAATTTGATGTTCGAAAGAAATTTATTGAACGAAATCTTGTAGATACAAGATACGCTTCAAGAGTTGTCCTCAATGCCCTTCAAGAACACTTTAGAGCTCACAAGACTAATACAAAAGTTTCCGTGGTTCGTGGTCAATTCACATCTCAATTGAGACGCCATTGGGGAATTGAGAAGACTCGTGATACTTATCATCATCATGCTGTCGATGCATTGATTATTGCTGCTTCAAGTCAGTTGAATTTGTGGAAGAAACAAAAGAATACCCTTGTAAGTTATTCAGAAGACCAACTACTTGATATTGAAACAGGTGAACTTATTAGTGACGATGAGTACAAGGAATCTGTATTCAAAGCTCCTTATCAACATTTTGTTGATACATTGAAGAGTAAAGAATTTGAAGACAGTATCTTATTCTCATATCAAGTAGATTCTAAGTTTAATCGTAAAATATCAGATGCCACCATTTATGCGACAAGACATGCAAAAGTAGGAAAAGATAAGGAGGACGAAACTTATGTCTTAGGGAAAATCAAAGATATCTATAGCCAGACTGGCTATGATGCCTTTATAAAGATTTATCAGAAGGATAAGTCAAAATTCCTCATGTATCGTCACGACCGACAAACCTTTGAGAAAGTTATCGAACCAATTTTAGAGAACTATCCCAATAAGGAAATGAATGAAAAAGGGAAAGAAGTACCATGTAATCCTTTCCTAAAATATAAAGAAGAACATGGCGACTATATTCGTAAATATAGTAAAAAAGGCAATGGTCCAGAAATCAAGAGTCTTAAATACTATGATAGTAAGTTAGGTAATCATATTGATATCACTCCCAAAGATAGTAACAATAAAGTTGTTTTACAGTCATTAAAACCTTGGAGAACAGATGTTTATTTCAATAAAAATACTGGTAAATATGAAATTTTAGGACTGAAATATTCTGATATGAAATTCGAGAAAGGTACTGGGAAGTACTCTATTTCAAAAGAAAAATATGAAAATATTATGGTTAGAGAGGGTGTAGATAAAAGTTCCGAATTTAAGTTTACACTTTATAAAAACGATTTATTACTGCTTAAGGATTCCGAAAACGGCGAGCAAATCCTTTTGAGGTTCACTTCTCGAAATGATACTTCTAAACATTATGTGGAATTAAAACCTTATAATAGACAAAAATTTGAAGGAAGTGAATATCTGATTAAATCATTAGGGACTGTTGCCAAGGGAGGTCAATGTATAAAAGGACTTGGAAAAGATAATCTTTCAATTTATAAAGTAAGAACAGATGTCCTTGGAAATCAGCATATCATCAAAAATGAGGGTGATAAGCCTAAGCTAGATTATTAATATTAATTGTTAAAAAGTGTTGCAATTATAGTTGTCATATACTATAATAATCGTGTAAGGGACGCCTTACACAGTTACTTAAATCTTGCAGAAGCTACAAAGATAAGGCTTCATGCCGAAATCAACACCCTGTCATTTTATGGCAGGGTGTTTTCGTTATTTAAAAAGGAGAAAAAATGACTTGGAGAATTGTACATGTCAGTCAAAGTGAGAAGATGCGCTTAAAGCTTGATAACTTGTTAGTGCAAAAGATGGGACAAGAGTTTACGGTGCCACTTAGTGATATATCGATAATAGTTGCTGAAGGTGGGGATACTGTTGTTACCCTTCGTCTATTAAGTGCCCTAAGTAAATATAATATTGCTTTAGTTGTTTGTGATAATGAACATTTACCAACAGGAATTTACCACTCACAAAATGGGCATTTTAGAGCCTACAAGCGATTGAAAGAACAGATGGACTGGTCTCAGAAGCAAAAGGATAAGGCATGGCAGATTGTGACTTACTATAAAATCAATAACCAAGAGGACGTCCTAGCTATGTTTGAAAAAAGTCTGGACAACATTAGACTACTTTCAGACTATAAAGAGCAGATAGAACCAGGTGATAGAACCAATAGAGAGGGCCATGCTGCCAAGGTCTATTTTAATGAGCTCTTTGGTAAACAATTTGTCAGAGTAACCCAACAAGAAGCCGATGTCATCAATGCTGGCTTAAACTATGGCTACGCTATCATGAGGGCACAGATGGCTAGAATAGTGGCGGGTTATGGTTTAAATGGCCTATTAGGTATCTTCCATAAAAATGAATACAATCAGTTTAATTTGGTTGATGACTTGATGGAGCCATTTAGACAGATTGTAGATGTTTGGGTTTATGATAATCTACGAGATCAAGAATTTCTTAAATATGAGTATAGGTTGGGATTGACAGATTTACTCAATGCTAAAATCAAATATGGCAAAGAGACTTGCTCAGTGACAGTTGCTATGGATAAATATGTCAAAGGCTTTATCAAATATATTTCGGAAAAAGATAGTAGTAAATTTCACTGCCCAGTGGTATCAAGTTTAGAGTGGAGAAAATAAGATGAGGTATGAAGCGTTGAGATTATTATGTTTTTTTGATTTGCCAATGGAATCCAAGGATGAAAAAAGAATTTATCGTAATTTTCGTAAAGAATTAATTGCAAATGGGTTTGAAATGTTACAATTTTCGGTCTATTATCGCACTTGTCCTAATAGAAGCTTTGCAAATAAATTTTATAAGAAGCTAAAGATGAGCAATCTACCTGCTGGAAATGTAAGACTTTTGGCGGTTACTGAAAAGCAATTTTCAGAGATGACATTAATCATAGGTGGCAAAACTAAGCAAGAAGAAATCGTCAGTGATAATAAGTTGGTGGTTATATGAAATATTTTGTACAACATCCTTACAAGGAACGTATTGAATTGAATATTGGTGCAATGACACAAATTGTTGGTCAGAATAAAGAACTCAAATATTATATTTGGCAGATTTTGAGCTGGTATTTTGGTGGAAAAAAATACTCAAGTGAGGACTTAAGTATTTTTGATTATGAGGAACCTACTATACTTGATGAGTCTGGAGAAATAGTGAAGCGAAGTAGCTATCACTATATCGACATTTCAAATTTTAAGGATTTACTTGAGCAGATGGAATACAAGAAAGGAACACTTGCTCAGGGTTACCTTAGTAAAATTCTCAATCAGGTTGATATTGTAGACCATTTGGAGAAAATTAATGAACAAGTAGAGCTTATAGAAGGGGCAGTGAATCATCATATAAACTTAAACAGTGGTAAGGTGGAATACCATTTAGAGAATCAACCTCTGACACTAAATCAACTACTTTCAAAAAACTTTAGTGCATTTTTTGCCATTGAGAATAAGAATTTATCTTTTGAATGGGTTTCAAATACTGATAAACTATCCCTCTTTTTAGAAATGTTAGACCGCCTTCTGTCACAAACAACAGAGAAATATCTCATTGTGCTAAAAAATATTGATAGTTTTATTTCAGAGGAATCATATGATAGTTTTTATAAGCAGATTGGTCGGCTAGTCAAAAAGTATCCAAACCTAACCTTTATTTTATTTCCAAGTGATCAAGGCTATTTAAAGATTGATGAAGAAAATAGCAAGTTCGTCAATATTTTATCTGACCAGGTGGAGCATTTGTACGATATTGAGTTTATGTATGAAAGGGTAAAGAAACATTATCCAAGTAATAATTTTCCAAGCAGAGAAGGTTTTAGGATGTCCTTAGAGACTGTGACGCCTTATTTATTAACAAAAATGACGAGACAACCTAGTCTCTCACTTGTTGATTCAGTAATTTTGAATATCCTAAATCAGTTGTTTTATTTTAATTATCGTATTTGTTATTCTCAAACATCAGATGAGAAATTTTTACAGAAATTTTTAGAAAGTAAGAATTGACAAGGGCAGTTATTGATTTTATAATCACTATAAGGGTATAAAAATGTCAAAATTTCATTTGAGGTTTTTGTACTCTCAAGATTTAAGTAACTGTACAACACAGAGGAATGACAGTCACAGAGTTAGCTGTTTTTGTACTCTCAAGATTTAAGTAACTGTACAACCTCGCTGGTTCTCCAGTGTCGCCAAGGCAAGTTTTTGTACTCTCAAGATTTAAGTAACTGTACAACGGCACAAAGTCTTTTGAGGAACGCCTCGCCGTTTTTGTACTCTCAAGATTTAAGTAACTGTACAACAAGGCGATAGAGGTAATGACGGCTTACCTGGTTTTTGTACTCTCAAGATTTAAGTAACTGTACAACCTCTTGGGCTGTTAACGTCCGTCGGCGATAGTTTTTGTACTCTCAAGATTTAAGTAACTGTACAACAAAAAAGTCGGCAACCTCGAGCAACTTTAAGTTTTTGTACTCTCAAGATTTAAGTAACTGTACAACTCAGTTCCTTTGAGTAATTTCAAACTTACAGTTTTTGTACTCTCAAGATTTAAGTAACTGTACAACTGGCTGACACTACTACAGAGGCTTGATGCGTTTTTGTACTCTCAAGATTTAAGTAACTGTACAACGCCGTTCTTTGAATGGGTTGAAACCCCAGAGTTTTTGTACTCTCAAGATTTAAGTAACTGTACAACCAAGAGCTCAATTCTATGGGTCTAGTTACAGTTTTTGTACTCTCAAGATTTAAGTAACTGTACAACGAGTTACCAAGAAATCACCAATCCAGATTGGTTTTTGTACTCTCAAGATTTAAGTAACTGTACAACATTACGTTATTTCTTTATGAATCAAGATAAGTTTTTGTACTCTCAAGATTTAAGTAACTGTACAACAGATAGAATCATGTTTTATTTCTCCTTTATGTTTTTGTACTCTCAAGATTTAAGTAACTGTACAACTAACACTTTACTACCCACACAAAAATCTTTGTTTTTGTACTCTCAAGATTTAAGTAACTGTACAACTGCATCAGTAAATTTGATGCCCGGCAATCTGTTTTTGTACTCTCAAGATTTAAGTAACTGTACAACTATTAAAAACGTACACCGTGCACAGAAAATGTTTTTGTACTCTCAAGATTTAAGTAACTGTACAACATTAAAGGAGAAGTAACAACGTGGTAGTAAGTTTTTGTACTCTCAAGATTTAAGTAACTGTACAACGGATGCCAGAACCTTCACCCGTAACGTAGGTTTTTGTACTCTCAAGATTTAAGTAACTGTACAACGCAACCCTTAAGCAGGATCAATAATGCAGGAGTTTTTGTACTCTCAAGATTTAAGTAACTGTACAACTTTGTTTGGTCTAGGGGGGCTAGTAAGCTGTTTTTGTACTCTCAAGATTTAAGTAACTGTACAACCACGGTGGGCTATGGGTGCGGATTGAAGCAGTTTTTGTACTCTCAAGATTTAAGTAACTGTACAACCACGACCAGTCCACGCTTCAGCGATTTGAAGTTTCTGTACTCTCAAGATTTAAGTAACTGTACAGTTTGATTCAACTTAAAAAGCCAGTTCAAATGAACTTGGCTTTTTAAAATACGCGATAAACATAGGGATTGTCAGGTTGACCGACCTCTTTGACCTCAGTCAAATTGAGGATAGGGAGGCTCTGTTTAAGATTTTGATAATAATCCACAGTGATGGTACCAGTGACTTTTACCCAGGTATTATCCTTGAAGGTTTGGTCACTTCCTGTCGTCGCCAGTCCGTAAACACCTGAATCGGCGATACAGTGGATAATACCGAAACGGAAGATGAACTGATAACCCTTGGTCTGTGGGTCATTGTAAACAAAGCCGGTATAGGTGACCTTTTTGCCCACGAAATCGTTAGGATAGAGGTAGACGAGCTCCATGACTTCCATGTAATTTTCCGTGGTAATCTGGATGGTCTCACGTCCCTTGTACTTGGCTAGCTCCTTGGTCATCTCCTTCTCATAAGCAGAGGAGGTGAAGTAGGAGCTGGTGTCTGGCTTCAAGTACTGGATAGTCGTTCCCTCTTGGTCGGCCTGGTTAGGATCGCTCCCTGCCGCCAGTGGAAAATGATAACCCTTAGCTGATACGGTATTGGCATCCAAGGTTACTGTTGGTACTAAAAGTCCAGTTAGGACTGGAAAGGCCAAGAGAACGATGCTGGCTACCTTGGCTACTCGACCTGACAAATGCGAGTGAACCTTCATCTGCTTCATCCAAACAATGAGTTGAACCACAGCGAGGATAAAGGAAAGCACCATGGAAATGTAGGCCAAGTAGGAGTAGTGGATATTAATGTACTGGTTGAGCTTGCCAGAAACTTGCAAGTACATGACCAGCTCAAAATACCCAGATAAGATGAGAAAACGTAACATTAAATCACCCCCAATACCAGACAGTAAATGATTGTCACCAGACTTGCGGTTCCTACGAAGAGACCAACAAAGCGTGTCTTAAACTGGTGTTTCATCATGATTAGGTTCTTGATATCAACCATAGGACCAATGATGAGAAAGGCTACCGTTGGTGCCACTCCAAAACTAGAGAGCAAGGAAGCCCCGATAAAGGCATCCGCCTCTGAACAAAGCGAGAGGATAAAGGCCAAAAGCATCATGATGAGGATGGCTGTCACCGAATTGTGCCCGATTGTCGTGAGAATACGGGTAGGTAGGTAGGTCTGCATACTTGCGGCCACCAGGCTCCCGAAAATCAGGTAACGCCCAGTGTCGAAAAATTCATCTACCGCATGAATCAAGGCTTGAAAAACTTTCTTACCAGCTGACAAACCACTATAGTCGTGCACATGACTGACCTTACGATTGTCCTTAAGAATTTGGTCATCCACCACAAAGCCCAGCAAGATTCCCAAAATCATGGCAATTAAGAAAGCTCCGAGAAAACGTAAAATCACGTAGTACCAAGAGTTCCCAAAGGCCGTATAGGTCGCAAAAAGAACGACTGGATTAATGATAGGAGCTGTTGCCATGAAAGGAATAGCCGTGTAGCTAGGCACTTTTTTCTCTAAAAAGCGCGTGATAATGGGAACAATCCCACACTCACAAGAAGGGAAAATAAAACCAATTAGAGTTCCAAAGAGAATAGCCAGGACCTTGTTTTTCGGCAGGAAGTTTTGGACTTTCTCAGGAGTCACAAAGACTTCGATAAAGCCAGACAAGATGCTTCCCAGTAAAACGAAGGGCAGGGCTTCGATAATAATAGATAGAAAAACTGCCAGAAGCTGCAAAACGCTATCTGGTAGTTGATGAAAAATAGCCATAACTATTATTTCTTCTTATCTTCTTGAAGACGTTTGTCCTTCTTAGGATCAGTTCCCGCCTTCTCAAAATCAGGGATAGCCGCAAAAGATGCCATCATGCTTTCAAGTTCATTTGTTTTTTTCTGAATAACCGCCATAAAAAGCCTCCGAGTTTAAATAAGATACTAAGGGCGTCATTTCTAAGAGAAAATTAGGGCATCAGACGAAGAAGCTCTGCTTCTAGGAAGATGCATCTATTTTCCGAAAGAAATAGCCCGAGTTCAGTTGCAATAAGATACTAAGGGCGTCATTTCTAAGAGAAAATTAGGGCATCGACTGAAGAAGCTCTGCTTCTAGGAAGATGCATCTATTTTCCGAAAGAAATAGCCCCTAACAATAGGTTTACCTTTCTATTATACTACCTCTTGCTTAAAAATTCTCGCTTCAGCTACAAGGTTTTCTACCCAAGCAAATCTCCTATCGTGGTATAATAGAACTTATGGAAAATCGTAATCTAGAGACATTGGCTCAGGAATTGGGCCTAAAAAAACAACAAGTTGAAACAGTTTTGGAATTGACCGCAGAAGGCAATACCATTCCTTTCATTGCCCGTTACCGTAAGGAAAAAACAGGCAATCTGGATGAAACGCAAATCAAGGCTATCATTGATATGGACAAGTCCTTGACGGCTCTTCAAGACCGTAAGGAAACAGTTCTGGCCAAGATTGAGGCTCAGGGTAAATTGACTGACCAACTCAAGGCAGCCATTGAAGTGGCTGAAAAGTTGGCAGACGTGGAAGAACTCTACCTTCCCTATAAGGAAAAACGCCGCACCAAGGCGACTATTGCTCGTGAAGCAGGTCTTTTCCCCTTGGCTCGTCTTATCTTGCAAAATAGTCCCAAACTCAAGGCTGAAGCTGAAAAGCTGACATCTGAAGCCTTTCCAACAGCTGATAAGGCTCTTTCGGGTGCTGTGGATATTTTGGTTGAGGCCTTTTCTGAGGACAATAGCTTGCGCTCTTGGACCTACAACGAAATCTGGAACAACAGTGAAATCACTTCAACCCTCAAGGATCAATCGCTGGATGAAAAAGAAACTTTCAAGATTTACTATGATTTTGAGGATAAGGTGTCTAAACTTCAAGGTTACCGTACGTTAGCCCTTAACCGTGGTGAGAAACTAGGCGTTATTAAGGTAAGTTTTAAGCACAATCTTGAGAAAATGCACCGTTTCTACAGTGCTCGTTTCAAACAAAAAAATGACTATATCGAGGAAGTTATCAATCAATCTCTCAAGAAGAAAATCATTCCAGCTATGGAGCGTCGTATCCGAAGCGAATTGACTGAAGCAGCAGAAGATGGTGCTATTCAACTTTTCTCTCAAAATCTTCGAAGCCTCCTTCTAGTATCGCCACTTAAAGGCAAGATGGTACTTGGTTTTGACCCAGCCTTTCGTACAGGGGCTAAGTTGGCCGTGGTTGACCAAACTGGTAAGCTCATTACAACGCAAGTTATCTATCCAGTAGCTCCAGCAAGTCAGGCTAAAATCGCACAGGCTAAAAAAGACTTGGCTGACCTCATCAAAAAGTATGCCATTGAGATTATTGCGATTGGTAATGGAACAGCAAGCCGTGAAAGTGAAGCTTTTGTGGCAGAAGTCCTCAAGGATTTCCCAGAAACTTCTTATGTCATTGTCAATGAAAGTGGTGCCTCTGTCTACTCTGCATCAGAGTTGGCTCGCCATGAGTTTCCAGATTTGACGGTCGAAAAACGCTCTGCCATTTCTATTGCCCGTCGTCTCCAAGACCCATTGGCCGAGTTGGTTAAGATTGACCCTAAATCAATCGGAGTAGGCCAATACCAGCACGATGTTAGCCAGAAGAAACTGTCTGAAAATCTTGATTTTGTCGTTGATACCGTGGTTAACCAAGTCGGTGTCAATGTCAATACGGCAAGTAGTACCCTCTTGTCACATGTGTCAGGACTCAATAAGACCATCTCTGAAAATATCGTTGCCTACCGTGAGGAAAATGGTGAGATTGCATCGCGTGCTGAAATCAAAAAGGTCCCACGTCTCGGTGCCAAAGCCTTCGAACAAGCAGCTGGTTTCCTCCGTATCCCAAATGCCAAGAATATCTTGGATAATACAGGGGTCCACCCAGAGTCTTACCCAGCGGTAAAAGACCTCTTCAAGCAGTTGGATATCACAGATTTGGACGACTCTGCCAAAGAGAAATTGAAGGTTCTTAATCTTAAAGAAACAGCAGAAGAGCTAGGGCTTGGACAGGAAACCCTTAAAGATATCATTGCTGACCTTTTGAAACCAGGTCGTGACCTCCGTGATGATTTTGAAGCACCAGTGCTTCGTCAGGATGTTCTTGAACTCAAAGACTTGTCAGTAGGACAAAAACTTGAAGGGACAGTCCGAAATGTTGTGGACTTTGGTGCCTTTGTGGATATCGGTGTCCATGAGGATGGCCTTATCCATATCTCTGAGATGAGCAAGAGCTTCGTTAACCACCCAAGTCAGGTCGTTTCTGTTGGGGATTTGGTTACCGTGTGGGTATCAAAAGTTGATTTGGAGCATGAAAAACTCAACCTCTCCTTGGTGAATCCACGTGAATCTAACTGATTATGTTAAGACTGTTTCTATAGAAGATTTTGGCTGGGAATTTAAGCATCAAGCCTTGTGGAACAAGCGTCTCCGGACCACTGGAGGGCGGTTCTTTCCCAAGGATGGACACTTAGATTTCAATCCAAAACTCTATGAGGAACATGGTCTTGAGACCTTTCGAAAAATCGTCCGCCACGAGCTTTGTCATTATCACCTTTATTTTCAAGGTAAGGGCTACAAGCATGTTGATAGAGATTTTAAGGACTTACTAGCCAAGGTTGAAGGCCTTAGATACGCTCCAAAGATGCAAGGTCAAAAGGAGAAGTACTACCTTTATCAGTGCCAATCTTGTGGTCATATCTACCGTCGCAAACGCCGTGTCAATACACAGAAGTTTGGATGCGGTCTGTGTCGAGGCAAGCTCATTTTTCTAAATCAGTCCTAGGGCTGATTTTTTTAATTTAAAAAAATCATATAATTAAATCAAAGAAATGATGGGAGAAGAAGACCATGTCAAATCGTTTTTATAAGACACGAAAAAATAGACTCGTCGCCGGTGTTGTTGCAGGTTTGGCAGATAAGTTTGGTTGGGACCTAGCTTTGGCTCGTATCTTGGCTGTTATTCTAATGGTTTCAACGCAGTTTGGAATCTTCTTATACTTGGTTTTAGCCCTTCTCCTTCCTTACAAAGAGGATATTTATCCCGAAGTAAAACTTAAGGATGGAAGAAAACGCAAAAACGCTGAACCTGTAGAAGACGAGTGGAACTGGTAAGTAAATTATAATAGAAAAGATCTATGATTGGCTCCAGTGCTAGTCATAGGTCTTTTTTGCTTTGAGAACCGCATTGAAAACCTTTTTATGATACAATGAAACTAGTAAATAATCGGAGGAAATAACATGACAGTAACTGTTAAAATGCTGGTTGATAGGCTTAAGCTTAAGGTTGTCTATGGGAACGAAAAACTTTTGTCAAAACCAATAACAACAGCTGATATCTCTCGTCCTGGTTTAGAAATGACGGGGTATTTTGACTATTATTCACCTGAACGACTTCAGTTGGTTGGGATGAAGGAGTGGTCCTACCTTAAAACCATGACTGATTACAACCGTTATTCTGTTTTTGCGAATATGTTTAAAGCGGAAACTCCAGCTGTTATCGTGGCGCGTGGTCTTGAGATTCCGGAAGAGATGCTTCGAGCTGCTAAGGAAAATGGTGTAGCAGTTCTTCAAGGACGAAATGGCACATCGTCGCTTTCAGGTGACATGTCTTGGTATCTTAACTCGCAATTAGCTGAACGAACTAGTGTCCATGGTGTTTTGGTAGATATCTACGGGATGGGAGTTCTTATTCAAGGAGACTCTGGCATCGGTAAGAGTGAGACAGGGCTTGAGTTGGTGAAACGTGGTCACCGTCTTGTCGCTGACGACCGTGTGGATGTTTATGCTAAGGATGAGGAGACTCTCTGGGGTGAGCCCGCGGAAATCCTCCGCCATCTTCTTGAAATTCGTGGGGTTGGTATCATTGATGTCATGAGTCTCTACGGAGCTAGTGCTGTCCGTAATTCCTCTCAAGTTCAGTTGGCCATTTATCTTGAAAATTTTGAAGACGGTAAGATCTTTGATCGTCTTGGAAACGGAAACGAAGAAATCGAATTGCAAGGCGTTAAGATTCCACGTGTCCGTATTCCTGTTAAGACAGGACGTAACGTATCAGTTGTTATCGAGGCTGCAGCTATGAACTACCGTGCTAAGCAAATGGGATTTGATGCAACCAAAACCTTTGAGGAACGTTTGACCAACCTCATTAGTAAGAATGGTGAAGACTAATGTTAGCTACTATTGATCCTATTGCTCTAAGGATTGGCCCCATTAGTATTCATTGGTATGCCATCTGTATTGTATCTGGTCTCTTACTTGCAGTTTATCTGGCTCAGCGTTGGGCTCCCGAAAAGGGAATTGACCCTGAAAACATTCTAGATTTTATTCTTCTTGCCTTTCCTATAGCCATTGTTGGTGCAAGGCTCTACTATGTGATCTTCCAGTGGTCTTACTACAGTCAGAATCCTTCAGAAATTTTTGCGATTTGGAATGGCGGAATTGCCATTTATGGTGGCTTGATTGCTGGTGCAGCTGTCCTCTATTGGTTTTCGAAACGTCATGCCATTGCTGTCTTGGATTTTCTAGATATCGCGGCACCTGGCGTTATGATTGCTCAGAGTATCGGTCGCTGGGGAAACTTTGTTAACCAAGAGGCTTACGGAAGAGCAGTTAGTCATCTGAATTATGTCCCAGAATTTATTCGCCAGCAGATGTTCATTGATGGGAGTTATCGTGTACCGACCTTTCTTTATGAAAGTCTCTGGAACTTAGTCGGATTTATCACTATCCTAGGACTAAGACGCTTTAATAAGAAACTTCGTCAAGGAGATGTGACCTCATTTTACCTTATCTGGTATGGTCTTGGACGTTTTGTCATTGAAGGCATGCGTACCGATAGCCTCATGTTTGCTGGCTTGCGTGTTTCTCAATGGGTCAGCATCGCCATTATCATCTTGGGTGCTATCTTACTATATTTGCGAAAACAACGTCCAGAGGCAGATTATAAAATGAAAAACTAGTCATATAGCTCAGACTTTGTTATAATATAATGAAAATTATCATAACAAAGGTCACTGGAAACTGGAGAGTTTACTTCAGTTTTCTTGTAGCGACCTTTTAAAAAGGTCAAAGGAGTCTTAAACTATGGCAGAAATTGCATTTCTTATTATCGCAATCGCACTTGCTGCGTTCCTGATTGCGTTGATCCCAACCCTACTTCGTACCCGTCATGTGGTTAAAGAAGTTGAAGAAACAGTTGCTGTGCTTCGTACAGATATTAATGTCACCCTTCATCAAACGAATGAAATCTTGGCTAAGGCAAACGTCTTGGTTGAAGATGTTAATGAAAAAGTTCAAACCATCGATCCTCTCTTTGTAGCAGTAGCTGAGCTTTCAGAAAGTGTCTCTGACTTGAATACTGAAGCTCGTTACCTTGGTGCTAAAGCAAGTGCAGCAGGAGCAAGTGTCGGTAAGGCGGGTTCAGCCTTTGCTATTGGTAAAGTTGCTTCAAAACTATTTGGTAAAAAAGACAAGAAAAAATAAGGAGGTCTTTTCATGAGTAAATTTTTAAACACCCTAATCATTGGTGCAGCTTCTGGAGCTGCAGCAGCTTACTTCTTTACAACTGAAAAAGGTAAAGCTGTTAAATCACGTATCGATGAAGAAATCGCTTCATTCAAAGAAGATCCTAAAGCTTACCAAAATCAAGTGGTGGAAAAAGCTAGCGACTATAAAGAATTGGCAGTCGATACTTTCCAAGATTATAAAACAAAATTTGAAAATGGCGACATCACTGCAGATGATTTGACAAAAGCCGTTCAAGAAAAAACAGCTCAAGTTGCTGACTTTGCAAAAGAGAGCTTTGAACTCATCAAGGAAAAAACAGTTCAAGTAACACCTGAGCAAGCTGATGTTGAAGCAGAAACAAAAGCTATCGTTGATGATATCGTCATTGATATCAAAGATATCTCTGAAGAAGCAGCAGAAGCAAAATAATAAAGAAAGCCCATGAGGCTTTTTTTAGTACGAAAAAAACGTTGACCAAACAGTCAACGTTTTTGTGCTTTATAATATTCGATTAGGACATAAATGCCTATCTGACCAATGACGCTAATGGTAATTGCCCAGAAGAAGGCCCAGAAGGTAGCCACCTGTGCTACTAAGAAAAGGAAGGCAACTAGGACTGTTGAAACACAGAAGCTTGAGACACGTCCAAAGAAAATCATATCTTGTAGCTTAATACTATTACTATTTAGACCTTGATAATCTTGATAATTCGTCGTTTGAGGACGCTCAGTCTCGAAATCTTCAATGTGATCAAATTGACGGTGTAAGTTGTCAGCCATGTCTGCCTCCTTTCTATATAAAATATCTAAATCACTTTTTCGTGTAGGTTAAAATACTTAGTCAGTATTTCACTATTTAGAATCTCATTAATAATACCATAAAAATTTTATATTGCAAAGTTTTTTTTGATTTTTGTGAAAATTATAGTATTTAAAAACTAATTTAAAATATTTAGATACGGGTATTTGAACCTAAAAATTCTAAAAAAATCAAATCATTTGTGCTATAATGTGAGTTATGGAAAAAATAGTGATTACAGCGACTGCTGAGAGCTACGAGCAGGCACGTGAGCTCCTAGAACTTGGCGTAGATCGTATTTACATCGGCGAAAAAGCTTTTGGCCTTCGTTTGCCTAAGCCTTTTTCATTCGCAGAGATGCGAAAGATTGCAGAGCTGGTACATGAGTCTGGCAAGGAATTGACTGTTGCCGTTAACGCCCTCATGCACCAAGGTATGATGGATGCTCTTCCAGACTACCTTGATTTTCTTGAAGAAATCAAGGCAGATTACATCACGGTTGGTGATGCAGGGGTTTTCTACATCTGTAACCGTGACAAACGTCCCTTCAAAATGATTTATGATGCTTCAACCATGGTAACCTCTAGCCGTCAGATTAATTTCTGGGGCAAACAGGCTGGAGCTTCTGAAGCTGTTTTGGCTCGTGAAATTCCGTCTGCGGAACTCTTCATCATGGCTGAAAATCTTCAAATTCCAGCTGAGGTTTTGGTTTACGGTGCAAGTATCATTCACCATTCAAAACGACCACTTCTTCAAAACTACTACAACTTTATCAAAACGGATGAAGCTGTTACAAAAGAACGTGACCTCTTCCTTTCTGAGCCTGGTGACCCAGATTCTCACTACTCAGTTTACGAAGACTTGCATGGAACACATATCTTTGCCAACAATGACTTGGATATGATGACTAAACTTTCAGAACTCGTTGAACATGGTTTTGACCACTGGAAGTTAGATGGTGTTTATTGCCCAGGTGAAAACTTCGTAAAAATCACTGAGTATTTTGTGAAGGCTCGTGACCTCATCGAGGCTGGCGAATTTTCACAAGATCAAGCCTTCCTCTTTGATGAGGCTATTCATAAATTACACCCAGCCAACCGTGGTTTGGACACAGGTTTCTATGATTATGAACCTGACCGTGTAAAATAATAACCCTTCCTCTTTCGTTTGAGAGTTTTCCATTTTCAGGGAACGAAGGAGACTTCTAAAAACAAAAATCGACAATCTTGCAAATTGGAGAAATTATGACTACAACTAAAAAACGCCCAGAGGTTTTGGTACCTGCTGGGACTTTGGAAAAATTGAAAGTCGCTGTAAATTACGGCGCAGATGCTGTTTTCGTTGGTGGACAAGCCTATGGTTTGCGTAGCCGTGCCGGAAACTTTACCATGGATGAGCTTCGCGAAGGTATCGAATACGCTCACGCACGAGGTGTTGATGTGCACGTCGCTTCAAACATGGTTACCCATGAAGGAAATGAAAAAGGAGCTGGTGAGTGGTTCCGTGAATTGCGTGATATGGGACTCGATGCCGTTATCGTATCTGACCCAGCCTTGATTGAAATCTGTTCAACCTACGCTCCAGGACTTAATATCCACTTGTCAACGCAAGCATCTGCGACAAACGTTGAAACCTTCCATTTTTGGAAACAGTATGGCTTGACCCGTGTTGTTTTGGCACGTGAGGTTACTATGGAGGAATTGGCTGAAATCCGTAAACGTACGGACCTTGAAATTGAGGCCTTTGTCCATGGTGCTATGTGTATCTCATACTCAGGTCGCTGTACCCTTTCTAACCACATGTCAGACCGTGATGCCAACCGTGGTGGTTGCTCACAGTCATGCCGTTGGAAATATGATCTTTACGACATGCCATTCGGCCAAGAGCGAAAGAGTATCCACGGTGAAGTTCCTGAAGAATACTCAATGTCAGCCGTTGACATGTGTATGATTGAAAATATCCCAGACCTTATCGATAATGGCGTTGACAGCCTTAAAATCGAAGGTCGTATGAAATCTGTCCACTATGTATCAACAGTTGCTAACTGCTACAAGGCTGCTTGTGACGCTTACATGGAAAGTGCAGAAGCCTTCTACGCCATCAAAGATGATTTGATTAACGAACTCTGGAAAGTTGCCCAACGTGAATTGGCAACAGGTTTCTACTACAAGACACCAACAGAAAACGAGCAACTCTTTGGTGCCCGTCGTAAGATTCCACAATACAAATTCGTTGGTGAAGTAGTAGACTTTGATCCAGCCACTATGACAGCTACAATCCGTCAACGTAACGTTATTCTCGAAGGTGACCATGTTGAATTCTACGGACCAGGCTTCCGTCATTTTGAATGTGATATCAAAGACCTTCACGATGCTAATGGTAACAAGATTGACCGTGCACCAAACCCAATGGAACTTCTTACAATTACCGTGCCACAAGAAGTTAAACCTGGTGACATGATTCGTTCAACTAAAGAAGGCTTGATTAACCTCTACCAAAAAGACGGTTCAAGCAAAACTGTTCGTGCCTAATGACAAGTCAAATCAATGGGCTTCTGGTAGACGATCAGAGTAGATGTCAGCACTACCATTCCCCACTAGATATTGTTGCCCTAAAATGCTTCGAGTGCCAGAAGTATTATGCCTGTTATCAGTGTCATGATCGCATAGAGAAACATAGCTTTCGAGCTTATCCTTGTCAATTGAAGCAGGACAAGGTCCTTATCTGTGGCGTTTGTAGGCATGAGATGACTATTGCGGAATATCAAGAGGCAGTAGCCTGTCCCAATTGTCACAGTGTCTTCAACCCAGCTTGTTCAAAGCACTATGATATTTATTTTGAAAAATAAAAAGATTGAAGATTCTGTTCACACGAACAAAGTCTTCAATCTTTTTTAGTTAAAGTAGCTATGATTTTTAAGAGCTTTTAAGACTGGCTTAGTCACCAAAGCGACGATGAGACCTTTTAAGAGATCAGGAATGATAAAAGGTGTCAAACCAACAGCCACAGCTGCAGACCAGCCCATCTTTCCGAGAAAGTGCAGGCTGAGGATACCACCGATAAAGACAAGTGCATCACCCAAAACAAAAGCCACAAAGATCTTCCAAATTGGAGTCTTAGCATGAGCCAGTGCAGATGTGACAAGTGCAAAAAATGGGTAGGCAAGCAGATAGCCAGCTGAAGGACCAAAGAAGGCTTGGAGCCCCCCGCCTCCACCTGCAAAAACCGGTAGACCAATGGCACCTAGGATAAGGTAGAGGGTAGCGGCAAGAGTTGCCTCTCTTGGCTTAAGGATGGCAGCAACAAGTCCGACAGCGAAGGTCTGGAGCGTAATGGGAACTGCCCCGATAGGAATAACAATTTGAGCCAGTGCGGCAATGATAGCAGCACCGAAGGCGGGAAGTATGAGTGACAGTGTACGATTTTGCGTCATTTTTTAGTTAACCTTTCATAAATTAATAGTTAACTTATTATAACAAGCACTTTTGAAATAGTCAACCTAATAATAAAACGAGGTTAACTGATAAACTTAACCTCGTTGTGATATGATTTTTAGACGTTTGATTTCTTTTAGTTCAATCATGCTGATGATCTTATCTTGCTCGATAAAGATGGCTTGTCGCTCTCTATCATAACGGTTGATATAGCCCTTGTAGGTCTTCTGATTGGATGTCAGCATGACCATTTGGTTATGATCAATAGCATGATAGATATCATTGATAAGCTGATTTTGCATTAGGTGGACAGGTTTGCTGTGACCTGTTTCCACAAACTGATGAAGCTGATGCTTTACCGCTTCTAAAAAGTTTATCATGGTCATTTCCCTCGTTTCTTGATAAAATAATTATAGCATGAAAGGTGAAATTTTGTGGATAACTTCTTTCTAAAACACACAATTTTCACAGAAAAAACGAATAAAGCTAGTGGAGGTAAGCAAATGGCAGAATTTTCATTTGAAATTGAAGAAAAACTCTTGGTCTTGTCTGAGAATGACAAGGGCTGGACTAAGGAACTCAATCGTGTGAGCTTTAATGGCGCACCGGCTAAGTATGATATCCGTACATGGAGTCCAGACCACACCAAGATGGGCAAGGGGATTACCCTCAGCAATGAAGAATTCCAAGTTCTCGTTGATGCCTTCAAAAACTAAAACAAGGTCAGCATAGTGCTGGCCTTATTTTTTTGTTTAAAACGTATCAAAGATAAGTTTGAGATTGAGAATGGTTAGGACAATAGCGATGGCATAACCGAGGAAGGTATTCCACTTGGCATTGACGTGTTTTCCCATGAGTGATTTTTTAGAAGTGTAGTAAATCAAAGGGAAAATAGAGAATGGCAAGGCAATTGAAAGGAATACTTGTGAATAAACCAAGAGTTGATCCAGTGTCTTTTCTTGATCGCCGTAGAGAATGGCTACAATGATAACCGGTAGTAGGGCGAAGAGACGTGTGAACAAACGAATCACCCACTGTGGTAACCTCATGTGGAGGAAGCCTTCCATGACAATCTGACCAGTCAAAGTACCAGTAATGGTAGAGTTTTGACCACTAGCCAAGAGCGCCAAGGCAAAGAGTGTTGAAAGTGTCGAACTAGCTACCGCACCAGCAATCTTAGAGTCCTGAAGAGCATTGTACATCTGTGAGAAAGCTGAAATATCAGAAGCATGACCAAAGAAGAGAGCTGCCCCCAAAATCAAGAGGAGGGAGTTAACCACAAAAGCCAAAGTCAACTGGATGTTAGAATCCCAGGTCATGAAACGGACAGCCTTAGTCACGTCTTTGCCATCAGAATAGTCAACCTTACGAGTCTGTGACAAGGATGAGTGCAAGTAGAGGTTATGTGGCATAACGGTCGCACCCACAATCCCAAGCGCCAAGGTCAACTGGTTGGTATGTCCAGCAGCATGTGGCTCGAAGAGCGCTGGCGTAGGGAGATAACCCTCTAGGATTCCCGTAATACTAGGCTCAGACAAAGCTACCAGATAGACAAAGATAACCAAGATGGTCAAAATCAAGGTTGAAACAATAGCCTCGATTTTTTTGAATCCTAGCTTCATGATGAGCAGTAGCAGGAAGACGTCTAGGATTGTCACCAGAATGGCAACCATAATTGGAATACCAAAGAGCAGGTTAAGAGCAATGGCGGAACCAAGCACCTCAGCCAAATCCGTCGCCATTAAGGCTAGCTCCAGAATCACCCAAAGCGTGTATCGCAACCATTTGGGCGAGTGATAAGCAGTCGCTTGGGCCAGGTCCATTTGGGTCACAATCCCTAATTTCCCAGCCATTTGTTGCAACTGCATAGCGATTAAAGATGAAATTAAGATGACAAAAAGCAGACTATACTTGTAGGTCGCCCCACCGACGACACTGGTAATCCAGTTCCCTGGATCCATGTAACCCACGGCGACAAGAGCCCCAGGTCCCAAGAAAGCCTTAAGATTTTGCCAAAAACGATTATTATTTGGTGTATCTATGGATTGGTTTACCTCAGAAAGGGAAACCTTCTTTGAAGATGTCATAAACACCTCTTTCTAAGTCATATCTGCCTAAAAGTGTATTATTTCTAGACAGACAGACAATTTTATTATAACACTATGAAGAAGATGTGCAAGGTTTTGACTTATCTTACATTGGTGTCATAGAGGACTTTTCAGAATTGCCTTTTTATACTAAACTATATGAGTAGATTATTTCATAAATGAGGGAGAAAAATAATTGAAAACATTTCAACTAACAGCTAAGAAAAAGATTACCCTGGCACTCCTAGTTGTCATTGCGCTTGCTTTGCTTATCTTTATCATTAACGTGCAGATGAATCAGCCTGATAACCTACCTGCAAATTACATGGAGCGCCTTAAAAATCCTGGAATGACCGGAGATTACATCGGCCTCTGGAAGTCTCGCTGGCATGAAGAAAACAAAGCATGGATTTATCCTGCGAAACAATACGCTATCTATGCAGTAGTACCCCTTGCTTGTTTGTCAGCTTGGGTCGCAGCTTCAAAAGCAAAATTTTGGAAATAAGAAAATGCTTCTCTCGATTGAGGGAAGCGTTTTTTATGTTATTCAGCAATATCGATTTCTACAATAAATTCAGCAATTTTCCTTACAATGTCTGTTACTAATGCATTTCCCATAAAGAACATTCGCATTTTATCAGAAACCTCAGTAACAGTACCGTCAGATAATCTTTTCAGAGCTGTCCAATTATCAGGGAAATCTTGTAAACGTTCTGCCTCGACAGGAGTAATAAGCCTATATCGTCCATTAACATGCAAGAAATGTGTAGAGCGATTAACTGTTCCTTCTGAAGTTAGCATAGTACGACCTGGGAGGTTTAAGTCGTCAGTTGGTGACATTCCTCCCTCAGAGTAAATATAGGTGTGTCCATCTGCAGAAGTACGTTCAATTCGTTTAGGTCCTCGCAAATATTGGAACTTTTCGAGTTTTGCTGGATCATTAATAAAGAACTTTTCAGGAACTTCCTCTTCATTTTGAAGAATCTCACCTAATGTAATTGGTTCACCATCATAGTTAGGTGCAGTATCAATAGAATAGTATCTGCCATGACGCATAACACCAGTATTCCAAACAGTTCCTGAGAAGTTATCAGAAACCTCAACAATATCCTCAGGGAGTTCATAGTACACATGACGTTTTTTGACTGGTGTATTCATAATAGGAAATTGGGTTGCAAACAGTCCTTCATGAAAAATATAATCGTCGTATCTATTTTCATCAAAAACTTGTTCTTGTTCTTCAAATCGTTGATCCATTTGGTGTGCGAATGGAATATCATTTCGATAGATAAAGAAAAACACACGACGACGTCTTTGACTGCGACCGTAATCAGCAGCGTTGATTACACGCCATTCAACAGAATATCCAAGATTATTAAACGCAGTCAACATAATAGCAAAGTCTCGACCACGTTGTTTTGAAGGAGCTTTTAGAAGTCTGTCAACATTTTCTAAAATAAGAAATCTCGGTCTAATAATCCTAGTCGCTCGAATGATTTCCCAGAAAAGGACACCCTTTTGTCCTTCAATACCTTGTTCGTTCTTTTTGCTACGAGCTACAGAGTAGTCTTGACATGGAAAACCACCAACAATCATATCCGCATTCATTTCAGCGAACTGTTCATCAGTAATATCAGCTATGCTAATATTAATATTTTCACTGTCTGGAAAATGATAATTGTATACCTCGAAAGCATCCTGAGACTTTCTAGAAGGCTCCCATTGGTTACTCCATAATGTTCTGAAATAATCAGGGTTGGCATTTTCGAGTCCTATACGAAATCCCCCAACACCCGCAAATAATTCTAAAACGTTCATAATACTCTCCAGAAGCTAAAAAATAAATATATTCTACTATTATACAATAATTTTTTGTTTAGATCAACAAATCAATTTGATATAATGAAAATAACGTTTTTTGAAAGGGCTTTAAAGATGAAAGAGCAGTTATTTGATTACGATGATTCAGATATTAATAGTGTTGTAGATTATTCTAAAGTACTATTAAATTACCGATTTGGACAAATAGTTGAGGAGTATCAAAGAAGTCCCTATAAAACTTATGATGATTTTCAAAATAAAATAGTATCTGATATAGAAGATAAAGAAATAAGTATGAAGTCCAAAGGACAATATGGAAACTATATCGAAAAATTCTTTTTTGGTTATTTACCTAATAGTAACTCATCTGCTGATTTTGAAAAAATCGGTGTAGAGTTGAAGGTTACACCTTTTAAAGTTAATAAGAATGGTTCAATCAGTGCTAAAGAACGTTTGGTACTTACAATCATTAATTTCATGGAAGAGAATTTGGATGATTTCTATTCCACTCATATGTGGAAAAAATGTCAAAAGATGCTATTGCTCTTTTATAATGGCTTGATTCCTGACCAAACAATGTCTGACTATGTTATTGAAAAAGTATTTCTTTATGAATGGTTCGATGAAGATATGGAAGTGATTTTGGAGGACTATAGACGTATTACCGAAAAAATCAAACAAGGTAAAGCTCATGAACTTTCTGAATCTGATGGTAACTATTTATCTACATGTACCAAAGGAGCTGGGAAAGGGAGAGATTTTCGAATGCAGCCTTTCAGTCATGAGCTAGCTAAGCAACGTGCATGGGAATTAAAGTCTAGCTATATGACATATCTGATTAACAATAAGATTTTTAATCAGAAGGAACAAGAAAGTGTGGTTGGTACAGCAAGAGGTCAGAAAAAAATATTTACAGAAATTATTTCTGATAAAATTTTAGCCTATCAGGGATTCACCGAGAAGCAATTATATGAAAAGTTTTTAGTTAACCCTAAAGCAAAAGGCAAGAATAGTACCTTAATTCGTAAAATTATAGGTTTGACAGGTGATATTGATAAGACACAGGAATTTCAAAAAGCTAATATGAATCTACGTGTTATTCGTATTGATAAAAATGGTTTACCAAAAGAAGACTCTCCATTTAAGACTTATAATTTTCAAGAGTTGGTACATAATGATAATTGGGAAGAATCTCAACCTTATCAGGAGATATGTAGTAAACGATTTTTATTTGTAATATTTAAAGAAAACTCACAAGGAGAGTTTGTCTTAGATGGAATAAAATTTTGGGGATTTCCTGATAGACTGGTTGACGAAGTCAAACGTGTTTGGCAAGAAACACGTAAAATACTAGCCGAAGGCATAGAATTAACTAAGAAAGGTAATAGAATTTCAACAAATTTCCCACAAAGTAGGATTAACAATATTGTTTTCACGAAGATTCACGCTTCAAATTCTTTATATGAACTTGAACCCGGAATCTTTGTTGGAAAAGGGAAAGAATCAGATACTGATATCTTACCTGATGGTAGAAGAATAACTAAACATTCCTTTTGGTTTCCAAAGAGATTTTTAAAGGATGTTTTGAATGATAAATGGGAATAAAAATAGCAATTTGCTATTTTTATTTTTATTTTTATTTTATTGACTATATATTTAAAATATAGTAATATTTAAAGTATAAAACACATGGGGTGATTTAATGGAAACAAAACATGAAAAATTTGTTAGACTTGCAGAATCTAGAACAAATACTGTACTAAAAAAAATAGAATTGTTGGGAAATCTGTCTAATAGAAGAAATTATGATTATGATAATCAGGAAGTTAAAGAAATATTTAAAGCTATAGATAAAGAATTGTTACGAGTAAAGAAACTATTTGAATCAGAGCTTGATAAGGATAAAAATAAATTTTCATTTTCAAAGATTAAAGGAGAAAAATAATGAAAAATAACTGGGTTTTCCCACATGGGAAAGACTTAACACCGAGAGGGGTTAATGATCCAGCAATCAATTCGTTTTTGGACAATGTTATAGACTCATTAACTCGTGAAGTTATTCAAAATTCATTAGATGCTAAAATTAGAGAGAATAATAATCCGGTTATAGTGTCATTTGAGTTTAGCAAAATAAAGACAAACGATATACCTAAGATTAATCGTATTTCGGAATTTGCTCTTCCTAAAGCAGAGGAGTTTTGGCGGAAAAAAGGTAATGCTGGTACAATAGATTATCTTAATAGTTTTAGAGAAGTTCTTGAGTCTGATGAGATACGAGTATTAAAAATAAGTGATTTTAATACTTATGGTCTAAATGAAAGAAGTTATGATGCTCTTGTTTTAGGAAATGGCTATACAGAAAAAATAGATGAGAACGCTGCTGGTAGTAAAGGTATAGGTAAGGCTGCTCCGTTTGCAATATCTGACTTGAGGATGGTTTTCTATAATACGGTACCTACTGAAGTTAAACCAAGGCATGTGGGAGTCATGAATTTTGTTTCATTTAATTTTGATGAAAAGGATGAGTCTATTATTACCCAAGAGCGTGCCTTATTTCAGGAAAAAGGTATAAGTTATATTCCTGGACAAATTAGTTTTAATTCTAAAAATAGAGAAGATAATCAATTTGGAACGGATATATTTATTCTAGGCGTTAGAGAAATTGAAGATGACTGGGAAAAGAAGATTTTGCTTTCCACAGTAAATAATTTCCTAGTATCTATATTGGATAATAAATTAATTGTTAAAGTTAATGACAAATGTCTTAATGAAGAAAATGTTAAAGAAATTATTGAGGAATTAGCAGATTTCAAAAAGACTCAGGAAGAAAATAAAATATTCAAAAATACATTGAATTATTTTGATGCTCTAACAAATGAAAATAGAAAAGAATTCAATCTTGATGAAAGATTCAAAAAATATCCGTTTATAAACTCAGAGAATGATGGTAAATTAATCCTGTTGAAAAGAGAGGATGCTAATCGATCAATTCTTCAAACACGAATATCAGGTATGAAAATATATGATAGGAAGAATATTAGTGGTAATATTCTATTTACAGGTGTCTTTAGGGCTGTTGGTACAGATTTAGATAAGTTTCTTAAGAGTTTAGAGAATACAAATCATACAGATTGGAGCCCAGATCAGGCATCTACAGAGAATCGTAAATTGGCTAGAAGGCTTTTAAAGGATTTATTTGACTGGTTTAAAGAAACTGTAAAAGATGCTTATGAGCAGTCTGTAGATGAAGTAATTGATGCTATAGGTATGAGCGATTTTTTGCCATTATTAACAGATGAAGGTACTGGAGAAGAGCAGAAGGAATCAGGCATAAAAAAAACAATAGATTCAATCAAAATTAAAAGAAATACCAAGAAAAATTTATCTTATAGCTCATATGAAAATTCTGAAGAAGGAATCGATTCTGTACTTGGAGAACTAGAATTAGATACAACATCTAGTTCAAATTCTAAGAGTAAGAATAAAAAGTCAGTAAAGAAAAAGAGTGTTTTACAAAGACTGAATTTACGTAATCGACTTAGAAAAGAAGAACTTGTAGAGTCAACGGAGTTTTTTGGTATAAAACTAGTAGCACTTAATAGCAAAGAAGGTCTATATAGATGTATTCTTAAACCAAAAAATTCTTGCAAAGAAATTGAATTAAGAATAAATTACGTTGGAGAAGATGGATCTGCTTTAGAAGCAACAATAGCAGAGGTGAAATCGACAACTAATAAGGTTAAACTTAAAGATTCTCAGATAAGGGTTTTGAATATAAAAAAGAATACATTAACGTTACTTGATTTAAAGGTTGATTCAAGTCTATTATTGAAAATGGAAGGTCAAATATATGAAGTTAAGGTCTGATTTATTTCCGTATCCAGTATTAAGTAATGAATTGGATGATTTTTCAAACGGAAAATTTAATGTATCAATTAGTCAGAGAAAGATTAGTGTCTCTAGATTTTTAATAACTTTTGATTTTCAACTAGAAAATGAAGACCTTCAAAACTTAATTTTAGAAAAAAAAGCAAAATTTGCAATTCATTTAGAGGGAAAATCTTCTTCTTATCGAAATTTGATATATTTAGAAAATGGAGAAACTATAAAGGAAGTTGAGCTAGAGTCAGGGATAGCACCCAAAAAAATATATGCAAATGTAATGATTGTAGCTACAGAAAAGATTATTAACTATAAGAATAGTGGCTTTAATAAAGATTACTATGGAGAAAATTTAGTAATTCCTGAAGTTGAGAAGGGAAGCATACTCGCGTATGATACAATGGCGGAGCTAAATATTGATTTTTCTAATTCTGAGAATCCAAATGTTAAATCAATGATACGAGTAGCTTCAATAGACAATAATTATATGGAAGTTGATTTAGATGGTGATACTATAAGAGTGAATTTACCAAGAAAGTCCTATTATGCTTATGTTAATTTATCGAACTCTAGCAAGGAACAACAACAGTTACTATTGGTAGCAATAATTCTTCCAGCATTAACTATGGCGATTGAGAGTGTGAAACAAAATATTGTAGATGAAACTAAAGAATGGTACGAGGCGTTAGGTCATTTACTTTCTAAAATCAATTATGATATTGAAGATATTAAAGGATCAGAGGAAAATTCATTGACAATAGCTCAACAATTATTAGATTTTCCATTAGAGAATGCATTGTATAACTATTATTCATTTATAGAGGAGAAAAATTGAACAAATTAAAATATGTTACAGATATTTTTTTAGATGAATTTTCAACTAATTTTAAACATAAATATTTAGGATTATACTTGAATAATGATGCTGATGAAATTAAAGAAATCTTCTCAAATCCACAAAATATCAGGGAGTCCTCATTTGAATTTGAATTTCAGGACTTGATTCTTGAATCTGATGATCCTGAAGCAAATGTGAAGAATGTAAAAATAATTTGGGAGTCACTTAAGAATTTGACAGTGGCAGAGGCTGAGAATGAAAAAGTTTGGATAGCATTGGAAAATACATACTATCTAAATTACCATTTAGACCAGTTAAATAATATTTCTGGAAAAAATAGAGAAGCTAGTATAATTGCTAGAACTATTTTTAATAGAGGAAAAAAGAGATCATTAATGATTAATAGTATTGCTTCACTTTGGTGGATTGCATACTATACTTATGACGAAAAGTCTTCAAATCCGTATTATTATACTGAGAGATTTTTATCTGGAAGTTACAGAGGAAACTCTATTGCGTATTTTTCGAGTAATTTAGTCTCAAATAAAGAAATTGTTTTGGGAACACTAGGCGCAATTTATGAGTTAATTGACGAAGGTAAAATGATTGAAAATAGGTACTCTTACTCTAATGCTAATAAGATTTTAAATTTAGTTGGTGGAGTTATTATGCTAGATTCTCTTTCGAGGGATGAGGTAAAAGAAATCGTTAAGTCTAACCTTTTAGACAGTCAAGGAATAAATTTAGTTAAAAAGTAAGATAAAATATTCATATACTGGTTATTTAAGTAATGTCTAATGGCTTCTATTAGAAATCGATATAAAAAAACTAACATCATTTAGGATGTTAGTTTTTTTATGATAATATTTATCTGTATCTAGATTATAAATTCTTTATTTCATCGTTGGGAACAACAAGACATCACGGATGGTTGTTGTGTCAGTGAGAAGCATGCAGAGACGGTCGATACCGATTCCGAGTCCACCTGTTGGTGGCATACCGTATTCGAGAGCTTCAACGTAGTCGTAGTCGATGCCTGTTGCTTCGTCGTCACCGAGTTCTTTAGCAGCAGCTTGTGCTTCGAAACGTGATAATTGATCGATTGGGTCGTTCAATTCGGTGAAGGCATTTCCGTACTCTTTTGTCATGATGAAGAGCTCGAAACGGTCAGTGAAGCGTGGGTCTTCTGGGTTTTTCTTAGCCAATGGAGACACAGCAACTGGGTGACCGTAAACGAAAGTTGGTTGAATCAATGTTTCTTCAACGAATTCTTCGAAGAAGGCGTTGATGATGTGACCAACTTCAGTGTAGTGTTTTTCAACTGGAACATTCTTTTCTGCAGCGATTGCTTTGGCTTCATCCAAAGTCAGGTCTTGCCAGAAGTCAACGCCAGTGATTTCCTTGATTGCATCAACCATGTGGATGCGTTTGAATGGTTCGTTGATCTTGATTTCAGTTCCTTGGTAGTTGATAGGTCCATCACCTTTAACCGCTTTAGCAGCGTGTTGGATGATACCTTCAGTCAAGTTCATGATATCGTGGAAGTCAGCGTAAGCTTGGTAAACTTCGATAGATGTGAACTCAGGGTTGTGAGTGGCATCCATACCTTCGTTACGGAAGATACGTCCGATTTCGTAAACACGTTCCATACCACCAACAATGAGACGTTTGAGGTGGAGCTCAGTCGCGATACGAAGTACCATGTCAATGTTTTGTGCATTGTGGTGAGTGATGAAAGGTTTAGCAGCAGCACCACCAGCTTCATTGTGAAGAACAGGTGTTTCGACTTCAAGGAAACCTTGAGCATCGAGGTAGCGACGGATTTCAGAAATGATTTTTGAACGTGTGACAAAGCGGTCAAAGCTTTCACGGTTAGAAATCAAATCGAGGTAACGTTTACGGTAGATGGTTTCAACGTCTGAAAGTCCGTGGAATTTCTCAGGCAATGGGCGAAGGGCTTTAGACAAGTGCGTGATATGAGTAGCCTTGATAGAAAGTTCTCCCATATCTGTACGCATAACTTCACCTTCGACGCCGAGGAAGTCACCAAGGTCAGCTTTCTTGAAGATGTCGTAGTTTTCTTCACCGACAGCATCTTTACGTACGTAGATTTGGATTTGACCATCGCGGTCTTGGATGTGGGCGAAGCCAACTTTACCTTTGCCACGTTTAGTCATCAAACGACCTGCGATTGTAGCAGTTTCGTTGATTTCGTGCAATTCTTCTTTTGTTTTGTCAGCGTATTTTTCTTTTAATTGACCAGATGTAGCTGTGCGTTCGAATCGCTTACCAAAAGGATCGATTCCTTGTTCAGCCAAGGCCGCCATTTTTTCACGACGGACAATCTGTTGATCGTTCAATTCTTCCATGTGTTGATTTGACATGTTAGTCCTCCATAAAATAGTCGTAATTATTGTATCATAAATCACCTTCTAAAGATAGGACAAATGATTAAATGTCAGATAAATAAAGCTAGGATTTGTCTATTTTTAGGACAAATCATTAACTAGCATTAATCTTTGATTAGAAAGTTATAGAATTTATTGACAAATATAATAAAAAGGGTGTACAATAGCAAAGTAAGTTTCGTATGATATAAGGAGGAAATACGATGAAAAAGAAAAATTATGTTAGTAAAGCCGTGATGCTTGGCGCTTTACTAGCACCTATTGGGATGCCTACGGTATCTGTGTTAGCAGATAGCTTTTATCAAAATCAAACGAGTGCCCACGCTGCTGATATTACAAACTGGATTGCCAGCACACCTGAACAAATTACAAATAATTTGACAACTCAGAACATCAATCCACAGCAGCTAGATGGTCAACAGTACGTGATTCAATGGGGAGATACCTTGTGGGGAATCTCTCAAGCGACTGGAATTTCTATTGAAAAATTAGCCTACGATAACAATATTCAGAATATTGACCTTATCTTCGCAGGTGACGTCCTCATCTTGAAACGTGATGGTGATGTCCCAGCAGGTTACCATGTGACTGGTAATGGTTACCGTTGTGCACATTCTAAGATTGTTATCAACAACTACTACGGTGATAACAACCGAGTGATTATCAATAACAGCACTTTTGTCTCTGATGACCATTCTAAGAATACCGTGATTTACGCTCCAGATAATTCTGACAATAGCGTTTCATTCTCAAATAACACGACTAACAATAATAACGATAAAGACAAAGATTCTAAAGATGGCAAGGACTCATCTTCGTCATCATCAGAATCTAAAGATGCTTCATCAAGTTCAACAAGTGGATCATCATCTTCTTCATCAAGCTCAACAGCAAGCAGTAGTGAAAGTAAAGCAAGCACAGAAAGTTCTAAGGAAAAAGAATTGACTGATGATGCTTTCCAAGACAAGGTTCAAAGTGAATTCGAACAAGTATATCAACAAAAACGCTCAGGTAGTCCTGCATGGACTTTCTTCTCACATGAAGGTGATAAGACGGGTGTAAATGCTACCGCTAAGAAGGACACTGAAAGCACAGCCCTTTACCTGCAAGGTGAAACACCTAAGTCTAAAGACATTGTAGATGGACCTAAAGATGGTGCCAAAACGGAAGCCAATGCCAAAGCTCTCGCTCAAAAGATTTACGATGCTCTTAACAGTGATAGTAAGATGTCAGACCTTATCAAGGCAAAATATGCCCAAATTCAGGTAAGTTATAAGGGTGATAAGTGGGCTTTCAACGTTGATGTTTACAAGGAAAAAGAAAGTTCATCATCAAGCACTGAAAAATCATCTGAATCTAAGGCTTCATCAAGTGATGATTCTCAAACAGAAACACGCATGAGTTCAAGCTCATCATCAAGTTCTACAAGCCACACTGAAACAGACTCAGAGGCAACTTTCTCTGACCTAACTGGTGACGAATAGAGAGGGGCAAGACATGTCAAAGAGAAATATCATTATTAGTGTTGTTCTTGCTTGTCTCTTGGTTACGGGAGCTGGATTTGGTGCTTTCTATTACTGGGGAACACACCATTTAGATAGTGTTGTACCTGGTAAGGTTTACCAATACTCAAGTACTCTAAACGGTGAGGTCAATAATCGTGTCATGTATGTAGCCTTCCAAGAGGGTGGTAATAAGGCGCTTGTGAGTCAAGATCGTACGACAGTGGTTAATGCTGCTAAGAGTCAGACTGACTTTGACAAGGCCTATAATGACCAAACAGCTAAGTGGGAATACAGTGTGACAAAGACAACATTGACTCTTGGTAAAAAAGAGGATGATCAACTGTCACAATGGCAGTACAACAAGGTCTTTGCTTATGGTGACCACTTCACATCAAAAGATTTCTATTACCAGATTGCCAAGGGTGGTCAGGGTGAAGTCAAACAAAAAATGACCTTCAAAGAAATTAAATAAGTGTCTGAATATGACAAGATTCATTAGGTTTGGGACAAAATGTTCCAAACCCTTTTCTATCTTCAAAACACGAATAATCTTTTCTTAAGTGGGGTCGAAAATTGAAATAAGAGGGTAAAAACGGTATAATAAGACTGTTTGGGCAATTGCATTCTGATAAAAAATAGACGAGTAAGATTGCCCCAAGACAGTTGACTTAAAGCTTACTTTTACAAGACTGAAGATTAAATTAGGAGCTGACTGATATTGCAGTTTAGTTGTTAGATCTCTTAATTTACCTAAGTCTCTGACAAGAGAATGATATAAGAAAGAACGGACAGATGATTACCTCTATTGTTTTTGACGTTGACGATACTATTTACGACCAACAGGCACCTTATCGTATTGCCATGGAAAAATGTTTCCCTGACTTTGATATGAGTCACATGAATCAAGCCTACATTCGTTTCCGCCACTATTCTGATGTTGGTTTTCCACGTGTAATGGCAGGTGAGTGGACAACCGAGTATTTCCGTTTTTGGCGCTGTAAAGAGACCCTTTTGGAGTTTGGCTACCGTGAAATTGATGAAGAAACAGGTAACCATTTCCAAGAGGTTTACGAGCATGAGTTGGAAAACATCACCATGCTTGATGAGATGCGCATGACCCTTGATTTCCTCAAGGAAAAAAATGTGCCTATGGGTATTATTACCAATGGACCAACAGAGCACCAACTTAAAAAGGTTAAGAAGTTGGGACTTTATGATTACGTTGATCCTAAGCGTGTCATCGTCAGTCAGGCGACAGGTTTCCAAAAGCCTGAGAAGGAAATCTTCAACCTCGCAGCTGAGCAATTTGACATGAATCCATCGACGACGCTCTATGTTGGAGATTCTTATGACAATGATGTCATGGGTGCCTTCAATGGTGGCTGGCATTCTATGTGGTTTAACCACCGTGGACGTAGCCTTAAACCAGGTACTAAGCCAGTCTTTGACTTGGAAATTGATAGTTTTGAGCAACTCTTTGGAGCGGTGAAAGTCCTTTTCGACCTTCCAAATAACAAATATATCTTTGATATCAATGATAATGAAAATCCAGTCCTTCAACTAGGTATCAATAATGGTCTTATGATGGCGGCTGAACGTCTTCTTGAGAGCAATATGAGTATTGATAAAGTGGTTATCCTTCTTCGTTTGAATGCTAACCAGGAAAAAATCCTTCGTATGAAATATGGAAGATAATAAAGCGGCCCTGAGTGGTCGTTTTATTCTCTGTAACGTAAGATAAGGAGATGGAAAATGACAGAAATAAACAACTTAAAAGATGATATTGAAGCACTAAGTGCTGAACGTGAGGCTTTGAGAAAAGAGGTAGAAGCACTCGAAGCTAAACGTGACGATCTCTTTGAAGGTATTAGAGATGCAGAGCAGATGAAGTGCGTTGCTTGGGATTCCTATTATGCCTTAGCGGACCACCTTAATGCTGAGGAAAAGCAAAGAGGGTTTGCTAACAACTATTGGGAACATGTACACAGAACGGTCCAAATAGAAATGGAATTTGTTTTGAGTCGTGGTCTTCGTTTTAAGCGTTTATTGTCTGAGGGACAGTATGAACTTGTCTCACAGGAACTAGACGATTTTGAAAATGAACTAGAGGACTTGGCCCGAGACTTTGGTGTCGAATTAAACCGTTTGCCAGATGAACCGAAGTGGAAATAATGGAAGTGAAGCTCTTAAAGCAATCGATTTAAGAGCTTTTTGAGTGCTAAAAAGCGACCCTTGTTAAGGATCGCTTGTCTTATGAAGTCAGTCGCTGATTTAGCTGATTTTGTTTTGTTCATCCATATAGGACGTATCATTCCAACATTTAAGAGTGAAGTGCTCAAAATCATTGGTTTCGAGAATAGTGACAGAAGCATTGTCAAGACCGCCTGCCTTACGAAGAAGACCAGGTTCAAAACCAAGGAGGGTACGGATAGAAGCCGTTAAGTTAGCTCCGTGACCGACGATGAGGACATTTTTAGCATCACTATCTTTAAGTGTTTTAATAAATTCGGCCACACGTTTGGTTGTCTGGTAAACAGACTCAGCTTGGAAGTCATTAGCACGGAAGTTGGCTAGGTTATGACGGAAAGCATCCATTTCTTTTGGATAGATGGCCTGAACGAGTGCAATTTTTTGCCCTTCCAGTTTACCAAGTTGCCATTCACGCAGAGCTTTAGTGTAGGTAACTTTAGCTTTAGGCTTTTGAGACTCCATGATGAGTTCAGTGGTTTTTTTAGCACGTGGTAGGTCACTTGAGAAGATCAAGTCAAAATGTGTGTCACTGAGATAGTGACCTAACTCACGTACTTGTTCGATAGATTCTTTAAGCAAAGGCGAGTCTCCCTTGGCGCCTTGAAGTCGGCCTTCCAAGTTCCACTCGGTTTTACCGTGACGTACAAAATACAGTTTCATGATTACTCCTTAATATCAGCAAATTCAGCATTAACAAAATCAGCAAGATCTTGACTATTGATACGAATAGAACGCCCAATTTCTCCCGCTGAGACAATAAGGAAACCAGCTTCTTGGGCAGACTGATCGATGTAAATAGGGAAATTGTGTTTTTGGCGAATTCCCACTGGGTTGTTGGCTCCGTGAACATAGCCAGTCGTTTTTTGGAGATCCTTTTGTGGAATCATTTGAACTTTCTTGTTCCCTGAAATTTTAGCTAATTTCTTTTCAGACAGGTGCTCGGTGATAGGGACGATGCCGATGACTGGTCCTGTCTTATCTCCCTTAAGGGCGAGGGTTTTATAAATGCTCTCACGTGCCACATCTTCTGGAAGCTCTCCTTCTAAACCATTGAAGGATAAGCTATCATGGTCAATTTTAGCTTTATCAAGAATTTGGTCAACCAAGGTTTTCTTGACTTTGCCTTTCTTAGCCATTGTCATATCTCCTTTTAAAGTTATACATTTCTACCATCCATTATAACACATTCGTCCGAACACGCCTAAACCAATTTGACAAGAAGAAAACCAGTGCCTTAGACACTGGTTTTTACTGACTACTAGATGAACTTGTCGAAGTAGTCTTCTTATTTTTAGTTGGTTTTTGCTTAATATTACCAAAGAGTTTTTCAAAGGTTTTACGTTTGTTTTTTTCTGGATTGATTTGGTTAAGATCTAGGATGTTGTCGAAACCTGGAAGACTTCCTTGAGACGTATACTGGTGAAGGTCATAGTCGATTTCAGTGTTTGGTAAAGCCTCGTAATAACCAGAATCGGTACCGTAGGCTGGAATCCAAACAGCGTCGAAGTTTTTAGTTGAAACTTCTTGCTCGAGCATGAAATAAGCACCAATATAGAGACCAACATTTTCAGCTCCAAGTCGTTTGAGCTCAGCGAGAAAGGCTTGGACACCTTGCTCCATGTTAGACATGGTTTCCTCTTCGACGTCAATCCAGTAATAAGTCGGTTTGTATGGAGAAGCATTTTTGTAGAAAATACGAGCTTCTTCCTTCATCTCCTTGACAGAAGTACCTTGAGCGTAGGAATAGACGGCAACTGGAACGTCACGTTTTTTGAGTTCTTTAATATGTGTTTTAAAAGATTTGTCGACCCCATTCGAACTAGCGGCATTGCTATCCTTACTAATCAGTGATCCACCGAAGACGCGGACGATAGCACCAGAAATATGATTTGACAAGACATCGTAATCGATATCCTGAGGTAGTTGCCACCCTGAAAGGTCGATAATGGGATTGAGTATCAGCTCCTCGTCGGAACTGCTAGATGTACTACTGGTTGTTGTTTTTGGTGTAGTAGCATAAGGAATAGCAGATTTCACGTTTTGAAGATGCGCCTGTTGTTTGGACGTATTGTGAATATTTGCAATAACTAATGCTAATCCTAAAAGAGCTAGAACCACGTAAACAACGATCGGTTTTATTCTTTTTCTCATTACTCCCATTCTACCTTAAATAGCGCAAAAATGCAAAATAGAATGTTTATAAATTCTGTGAGAGATATTAAAGTGACTGATTTCCAAAAAGCCTTTGTAGTGCTGACTTAGGCACATTTTATGAATAAAGGTGTTTTGAGCTAGCCTTGAATTAAGTGAATTTTTCATTTATTAAAGCAAGAAATTTAGCTTAAAAGTCAGTTTCTTCCTTGAAACTAGCGCCACTAGTGGCATCAGACCAGGCGACAAGAGCTTGAGCAGAGTTATCCAGATAGGTCTTGAGAGGTTGCTTCAAATCATAAATAGTCTCCCAAAATCCTAGGACCTTTCCTTCGTTGTCGATAGCAGCTTGGTAGGTCTGGATGAGGACTTGATCAAAACTGTCTGTTGGAATCTGATAACTTCTTTCTTTGGTAGGAGATGCTAGAACTTCAGACATGATCCAATCGGGCAGATTTTCAGGCTCACGGGGGAAGAAACTACCGTCAGCGCCACCGTTGTCGTAGAGAAAGTTTCCTTGGGCATCATAGGCTGCTAATTTATAGGACAGGTGATTCAGTAGTGTTTTTAAATCATTCATATCTTCATCATAGCTTCTTTCAGGAGAAATGGCAATGCTTTGGATTGGAGACAATATTATCGTAGGATAGTATCAGTTTGTCTGAGGAAAGTATTATCTCTTGGAGCAGTATCAGGGTATAATAAAGTAAAAGAAGACTCGAGGTGAGAACATGTCAAAACTTATTTTTCTAGATGTTGATGGGACCTTGGTGGATTATCATAATCGCATTCCAGAATCAGCAGTAAAGGCTATTCGTCAGGCCCGTGAAAAGGGCCATCTGGTCTATGTTTGTACTGGTCGTAGCAAGGCAGAAATGCAACCAGAATTATGGGAAATTGGCTTGGATGGGATGATTGGTGGTAATGGCTCTTATGTAGAGCATCATGGCCAAGTCCTCATGCATGAGCTGATTTCTAAGGAAGATGCGGCTAAGATTGTGGATTGGCTAACAGAACGCCATCTGGCCTTTTATCTGGAGAGCAATAACGGTCTCTTTGCCAGTCCTGATTTTCGTGAGCGAGCACTTGAGCCAATGAAGACTTACGCCATTCAAAAGGGGCAGTCAGAAGAGTCTGTCGCTGGTAAGAAAACAGAAGATTTTTTTCATGGTCTTAAGTTTGGTGGGGAACTCTACCGTAATGACCTAAACAAGGTCAGTTTCGTTTTAGAATCCTATCAGGACCATCTAGATTCAAAAGAAGCTTTTCCACAGCTTGAAGCCCATACTTGGGGAGGTCGAGGTGAAACAGCCTTGTTTGGTGATCTAGGTGTTAAGGATATTAACAAGGCCCATGCCATCGATGTCCTTTTGGAGCATTTGGGGGCTAAGCGATCGGACACTATTGCTTTTGGTGATGCCAAGATTGATATCCCTATGTTGGAATACTGTGAGGTTGGGGTTGCCATGGGAAATGGTGGGCCAGAAATCTTAGCTATGGCAGACCTAATCACAGACGATGTTGAAGCAGATGGCCTCTACAAGGCTTTTGAGAAATTAGGCTTGTTGAAATAGAAAAACTGAGTCCCGTTTGGGAGCTCAGTTTGTGTTTTATGCTGGTTTACGACCGATAAATTTTTTCAAGAGGTACAAGAGATAGCCGACAGCGATATACCCGGCACTGATGACTAGGACATTTACCAAGACCTTGTTCCAACCAAATTTATTGATATTGATAAAGAAGTAGGCGAAGGGGCTATCTTTGGCACCTGGGATTGGGAGTTTTAGAACCAAGCCATTTAGAAGGGCAAAGGCAAAGTAAGACAGAGGGACCACTGACCAGTAAATTGGTTCACGGAGACGGTAGGCTTTCTTAGCATCGAAAATGAGGGTATCAAGCACCAATCCCCAAGGGACAATATAGTGAACCAAGAAATTGCGGAGGGTCCAGAATTTCTCAGGTTCTGTAATAGGAGCCAAGAGGATGTGGTAGATAACTCCAGTGATGAGGATGGCCATGGTTACGCCACCCTTGTAACGCAAGAGTTTTGTGTTAGTCGTCGCATCCCCTTTTTTGAAGTCATAGATAATAAAGAAAATCAAACTAGAAAAGACGAGGATATTGGACAAAACAGTGTAGTAGAGCAACATGCCCCAACCATCATCATGGATTTGGATAGAGACTCCTACCAATCCACAAAGAGCTAGTAAAATACGGTAAAATCGTGAAATAGTCATAAGCTTCCTTTTCCTAATAAATAATCTCTCTTATCATATCACATTTTTCACTAACAATTTTTTGAAAATTCTAGTAAAATCAAAGTAAGAAAGACTTCAAGGAGATTACTATGTCCAATCTAATCGATTATCTTGAAAAGGTAAAGGAACTTACCTTTGATCAAGAGCCTCTCAATATCTTGGATAAGGTTTGTATCAATGAAATTGGCTACCTGACTTATGAAAAATGCCTCACAGCAAGTGATTTACAGAAAACCATCAATTTACATGACTATGCCGAGGGTAAAGAGCTAAATCCTGAGTATACCTTCATGGTGACTAAGGAACGGGTAGATTTGGCTGAAGCCATGGTCAGGTCGAAGCGTTTCGCTGGACTTAATCTAAGTGACTACTGTAGTGTCTTGGACAAGGAAGTGGAAAAGCAGTTTGCGGCTATGATTTTCAGCTTGCCTGAATTGGACTACCAGCAGATTGTCTTTCGTGGGACAGATGATAGCGTTATTGGTTGGAAGGAGGATTTTCAACTGACCTACAGTCGGGAAATTCCTGCGCATCGCTCAGCTATGGCCTTTCTGGAGAAGCACTTGCCAAACCTCAGTGGTCATATCGCTGTTTCTGGACACTCCAAGGGTGGCAATCTTGCCCTCTATTCGGCTGTTCAGAGTTCGACTGTCTTGCGTGAGCAAATAGCAGAGCTCTTGCTTCTTGATTCTCCGGGCTTGATGAAGCCCCTCTTAGAGAAGCCTTCTTACCAAGAGTTGAAAGCCAAGATGACGGTTATCAGACCTCAAGAATCAGTTGTGGGAGTCATGCTCTACTGGGACAAGGTCGCAAAGCTCGTAGCAGCAGATGGCATAGGCATCGCTCAACACAATGTCTTGCTTTGGCAGGTTGACTTGGAAACAAATGATTTTGTTTATGTGGACCAGCCGACAGACCTGAGTCAACGCTTAAAAGAGACCTTCCAAGAATGGATTGAGACCTTGCCTAATCAAGAACTCAAGCAGGTTTGTGACTTGTTCTTTGATACCATTCTTGATTCTGGAATTGAAAGTCTGGATGATATTGGTATCAAAACCCTTCCTAAGCTAGGTCAACTCTTGCAAGAATTCGGCAATCTCTCGGACCAACAAAAGAAGGTCCTTCAAGACGGTTTCAACCAGTTACTCTGGATATTTTGGAAGTCGGGAAATAAGAAATCTAGTCTGCCCAAGCTAGAACTTCCTGATTTTATCAAGAAGTTGAGTGAATTAACCAACAACGATTAGAGACAGCAGATTATAGAAGTGGAGAATTTTATGCCTAAAAACGTATTGATTACAGGAGCAACATCAGGAATTGGGGAAGCAACTGCGCGTGCCTTTGCCGAAGAAGGAGAAAATCTCATCCTAACAGGTCGCCGTGTGGAGCGCTTAGAAGCTCTAAAAGAAGAGCTCCAAGCAACCTATCCAAATCAAAAAGTTTGGACCTTTGCCCTGGATGTCACTGATATGGCCATGGTCAAGGATGTTTGCCAAGGCATTCTCAAAAGTGTAGGTCAAGTCCATGTCTTGGTCAATAATGCAGGTCTGGCACTAGGTCTAACAGTTTATCAAGACTATGAGGAGTGGGACATGCTGACCATGCTCGACACCAATGTCAAGGGCTTGATGATGGTGACACGTCAGATTTTGCCAAGCATGGTTGCCGCCAATGAGGGCCATATCATCAATATGGGCTCTACGGCGGGCATCTATGCCTACGCAGGGGCAGCCGTTTATTCAGCTACCAAGGCCGCAGTAAAAACTTTCAGCGATGGCTTGCGTATCGATACCATTGCTACAGATATCAAGGTGACGACCATTCAACCTGGTATCGTTGAGACAGACTTCTCTCAAGTTCGCTTTCACGGTGATAAGGACAAGGCAGCCAAGGTTTATCAAGGGTTAGAAGCCTTGCAAGCCCAAGATATTGCGGACGCAGTTCTCTACGTCACCAAGCAACCACGACGTGTCCAAATTTCAGACATGACCATCATGGCTAACCAACAAGCCACAGGGTTTACGATTCATAGGGGGGAGTAAATAGAAGATAAAAACATGACCTTCGGGCCGTGTTTTTTTGTTTGAATTTTCCCAAAACTATGAAAGAAACCGTGAAAATGCTATAATGTAAGGGATTACGACAGGACGGAGAGGTGAAACAATGGTTTCTAGAAGAGAGTTTTCAGAATTAACTAGGGTTCAGATTCCAGCAGCCTTACACTTAATGCGTTTGGGGTATACATATCTTCCTCATAATGGTAAGGAGATTATGGGAAGAGATCCTGAAACAAATATTTTACTTCGAATTTTTAGAGAGCAATATTTAAAGTTCAACAATTATGCAACTGATTTGGATGTTGAAAGAGAACTTAATAATATCAAGATTGAATTAGATCAAAATGACTTAGGACGTGCCTTTTATAAACGTATAGTAAGTAATAGTGGTCCAACTTATATTGACTGGGAAAACCCTAAGAATAATACATTTCACCTTGCTTTAGAGGTAACCTGTCAAAATGGAGGAGACGAGTTTAGACCTGATATTGTCATTTTTATAAATGGCTTACCACTTTCATATATTGAAGTGAAACAACCTAATGCCATTCGTGATGGTAAGACTGCTATTCAATCTGAGCAATCACGAACAGCTGTTAGATTTGAGAATAGGAGATTTCGTCGTTTCAATAATATTACCCAATTGCTTTCATTCTCAGATAATTTACCTTATATCAGTGGTCAAGGTCAACAAAAGCAAGGGTCCTTTTACTGTTCAAATGCATTCTCAAAAACTAAATTCAATGCATTTAAGGAAGAAAGAGAAGAGGAACTAATTTATTCTATACGTTCATTAGGTGAAGAGGAGATTGATGCAGTATTAAAAGATGTTAATCGATTTGCCTTGAAATCTCAGCCAGAATTTAAGACAAATCAAGATCCAAGTACACCTTGTAATACATTTATCTCATCACTCTATCAAAAGGAAAGACTATTGTTTTTGCTTCGCTATGGATTAGCTTATGTAGAAGAACACTCGAAAGATGGCACTATTCAACTGCAAAAACATGTGATGCGTTATCCACAGTTTTTTGCAACAAAAGCAATTGAGGATGCAATTGGAAAAGGAGCGAAGAAAGGTGTCATCTGGCATACACAAGGATCTGGAAAAACTGCCTTGTCTTATTTTAATATCAGGTACCTTACAAATTATTTCTCAAAACAAGGAATCGTGCCTCAGTTTTATTTTGTAGTTGATCGCTTGGATCTTGCAGATCAAGCTACGCGAGAGTTTACTAAACGTGGTTTGAAAGTAAAAAGGATTAACCGTCCACAAGAATTGAATGAAAAACATGATTCTTATCAAGTTGCTGTCGTTAATATTCAAAAATTTAAGGATAATTCAGATTTAACAGATCATTCAGGCTACGATTTAAATCGTCAAAATGTCTATTTTATTGATGAAGCTCACCGTTCATATAATGAGAAAGGCTCCTATCTCCCAAATCTATACAATGCAGATAAAAATGCTATTAAGATTGCACTGACTGGAACGCCCCTAATAACATATAAAAAAGATGGTAAAACCAAGGAAAGTCATGCAACGACTCGTGATATTTTTGGTGATTATATCCATAAATACTACTACAATCAATCGATTGATGATGGTTTTACACTTCGTCTGATGCGTGAAGATATTGAAACCTCTTATAAAGAGACTCTTCAAACCATCAATGAAGAAATTTTGCGTGGAGATCTTTCAAAAGATGATATTTTTGCTCATCCACGTTATGTCTCACCAATGTTGGATTTCATTCTGGAAGATTTCAATAGAGCACGTGATGTTGTCTTCGATGATGATTCCATCGGTGGAATGATTGTTTGTGATTCATCTAAACAAGCACGTGAGATTGAAAAGCAATTAGAAGAACGCAGAAGTCGTGGGGAGACAAATATCACATCAGCTTTAATCCTTCATGATGAAGGAGACAAAGAGTACAAGAAAGATCGTGTAGAAAGCTATAAAGAAGGTAAAATCGATCTTGTTATTGTATATTCGATGTTACTAACAGGATTTGATGCACCTAGGTTGAAAAGATTGTACTTAGGTCGCAAAATCAAGGCTCATAACTTACTTCAAACATTGACACGTGTGAATCGTCCATATAAGGATTATCAATTTGGATATGTGATTGACTTTGCGGATATTTCGAAAGAATTTGATAAAACCAATCGCGCTTATTTGGAGGAGCTTAATCAGGAATATGATCTAAAAAACACAGGAGAAGATGTTGAAAATGTTTTTGGTTCCCTCTTTGTTTCAGCTGACGAAATTAGTAAACAACTTGAGAAATCAGAGACAATTTTGATGAATTATCCAACTGAGAATCTAGAGTTCTTCTCTCAAACCATTGACGAAGTGAGGGATAGACATCAACTGATTGAGTTACGAAAAGCGCTAGAAGCGATGAAGCAATTTTATAATGTTGCTCGACTTTTAGGACATCGTGAACTTCTAAATAAAATTGACATTAACCAGGTTTCGACTTTGTTGAACGTGATTTCAAGACGTTTGCTTAACCTTTCTCTTATGGAAAAACCTGATGAATTCTCAAGTCGAACCTTGCTTAATCTAGCAATGTCTGATACGACATTTAGTTTCGTTAAAATCGCAGAAGAGGAGTTACGACTCGCAGCGAATGATCTCTATGAGCTTCGCAAAAGAGTGGCAGGTGGGATTAACGGTCGTCCAGATGAAAAAGACCCTGAATGGGTAAATCTCTATGAGGAATTCCGTAGAATCATGAAGAAACATATGATTTATGAGCAGGAAGGCCTCACAATGGAGAATATCAAAGAAACTCAGACTGAGTATCAAAATCTGTTTGACGCATTTGAAGATTATAAGAGCCGAATGCGACGACTAGCTATGAATTTCAATGGCGATGAAATGGCAGCTCGATCTTTCAAACATGTTACCAACTCAACCGTGGTAAGTGAATTTCCAGTTATCTTCCATGTGATTAAAGGGTCAAAAGCTAATTTAGATTATCAAATTGGTCTAAATCAAGGTGTCCTTGATAACAATGATTTTTTGAAACGAATGATTCGTGAACAGGCACGCAAAGAAATGAAAAATACAGAGTCAGCAGGAAATGAAAAGTTGACAAAACAAGACTTCAACAATCTTGTTGAATCTTTATTTGAAGAATACGAACAGGAATATCAAAACTAATGAATGAACAATATAAGGTCCAAGTCCAAAACTTGGTAGATGATTTGAAAGCAGTCTTTACCCATGCTGGTCTAGGGGGTGAAGCAGGAGAATACAAGCTCCTTACTCAATCTTTCTTGTACAAATTCTTGAATGACAAGTTTCTCTATGAAGCACAAAATGTCGACTCGGAAAACACTTATGACCATCTAGTATCTATGAGTGAAGAGGATTATGATTGGCTCCTAGAGGATATCGGAACTTCAACAGCCTGGATGAAGCCAAATCAATTCATTGAAACGCTCCATCGCAAGCAAAATGAATCTGATTTTTATGAGACGTTTGAAAATACTCTCAATCAAATAGCCATTGACAATAACGATATCTTTTCGGTCCATACAGAAGGGGATACAACTGTTCGTCTCTTTAATGAGCGCCTGATTACCGATAACATCTCAGATAGCAGTAAGCGTAACGAAGTCGCAAAATCTATCATCAATCTCCTTGCTAGCGTTAAGTTTGATGAGGCTATTTTTTCCCAAGGCTTCGACTTTTTCTCTACCATCTTTGAGTATATGATCAAGGACTACAACAAAGATGGTGGTGGGACTTATGCAGAATACTATACTCCTCACTCTGTCGCTAAAATTATCGCTGATATCTTAGTGGGAAATGATAACCCTCAAAACGTGCGGATCTATGACCCATCTGCTGGTTCTGGAACCTTGCTTATGAACCTGGCTAGTCGTATTGGTGTGGATAAGGCTACTGTCTACAGTCAGGATATCTCACAAAAGTCATCCAATCTCCTTCGTCTCAACCTAATTTTGAATGGACTACAGCACTCCATCCATAATATCGTTGAAGGTAATACTATTTTGCGTAATCGTCATCCTGAAAAGATGGACTATATCGTGTCTAACCCTCCTTTCAAGTTGGACTTTTCAGAGTGGCGTGACCAAGTGGAGACCTTGCCAGAAGCCAGTGAGCGTTTCTTTGCAGGAGTGCCTAAAACACCAAAAAATAAAAAGAATTCGATGGCGATTTATGAACTATTTGTTCAGCATATCATCTATTCTTTGAAATCAGACGGACAGGCAGCTGTAGTCTTGCCGACAGGATTTATTACGGCGCAAAATGGAATTGATAAGAAAATCCGCCAACACTTAGTAGATAATCAAATGCTGGCTGGTGTTGTTTCTATGCCGTCCAATATCTTTGCGACGACAGGTACCAACGTCTCCATTCTCTTTATCGATAAGAAAAATAAGGGTGATGTCGTTCTCATCGATGCCTCAAACCTAGGAACCAAGGTTAAGGAAGGCAAGAGCCAAAAGACCGTGCTCTCTCCTGAGGAAGAGCAGAAGATCGTCGAGACCTTTATCAAGAAGGAAGCCGTCGAGGACTTTTCAGTCACCGTCTCTTATGAGGATATCAAGGAGAAAAACTACTCTCTCAGCGCGGGTCAATACTTTGACATCAAAATCGACTATGTGGATGTCACAGCAGAAGAGTTTGAAATCAAGATGACCGCCTTTCAAAATAAACTCTCAGACCTCTTCCAACAATCGCATGCCTTGGAGCAGGAGATTGAAGAGCAGATGAAGGGGATCAAGTATGAGTGAGTGGAAATCATTAAGTAGTATCACTTCTAAAATTGGAAGTGGCTCAACTCCGAGAGGTGGGAATTCTGTCTATTCTGATAGTGGAATATCTTTTATCAGGAGTCAAAATGTTCTGGATATGGATTTTTCTACAGAAAATTTGGCTTTCATAAATGATAATCAAGCAGAAAAGTTAAATAATGTGATTGTAGAAAAGAATGATATATTATTAAATATCACTGGTGACTCTATTGCAAGATGTACAGTTGTTCCAGAAGAAATACTACCAGCTAGAGTAAACCAACATGTTTCGATAATTCGATGTAAGAATACAGAGGAATCTAAATATGTTATGTATTATCTTCAATACATGAAAAAGTACTTATTACAGATATCTAAAGTTGGTGGAACTAGAAACGCTTTGACCAAAGAAGCAATAGGGAAATTACCGATAAAAATATCTGATGATTGTAATAAAATTTCAAAAATATTAGATAATATTGACCAAAAAATCCATATCAACAACCAAATCAACCAAGAGTTGGAAGCCATGGCCAAGACCCTCTATGACTACTGGTTTGTGCAGTTTGATTTCCCAGACCA